>ERZ808277.206-NODE-206-length-23426-cov-4.207094_pt1 | contig 23426 bp, 41 predicted proteins | sample MGYA00521240_ERZ808277 | MGnify/ENA primary metagenome ERZ808277 (study PRJEB31516, sample SAMN03275599) | gut metagenome | biome: mammalia-associated habitat; material: feces | host: Papio cynocephalus | place: Kenya | collected 2012-07-17 ... | reverse complement strand
CTGTTCCATCTCTTCGACCAGAAATAGTACCGGGTACAGACGTGTTCTGCTTACTGGAAAAGCTATTAGAATTGAATGGAAGTTCAAAGCCTTTAACAGTTTCAGGCAATGTGCTAAGTGCGGTTTCCGGGTAAATTCTGAACTTAGAATATACGCCCATAGCTTGTGTATTCGCCATAATATTTCTCCTTTATTACAACTCTTCCTGATAGCTAGTACCAAGAGTCTGATAAATTCTTTTGTTGACTGACATTTTCCCTACCCAGTGCTGCCCGGACGGGTCTAGTGGGTAAGGGCCAATCGTATTAATTTTTGAGCACGGCCGGTTGTTTTTCTTCGGATCATTAAGCACTTTTTCAACAAGCGTCATGAGGTCAGCACAATCTCCGTATGTATCAATCATTTCGACATCCTCTACAACGGTAACTGTGCTTTTTTCTCTGGCAACGCCTACCCAAATGACAAATTCGTAAGGACAAAATTCAATATTCTGCCCTTCCTGCTTTTTGAAATCCGTCACAACAATATACGGTGTATCCTGTACATCAGGAATATCTTTGCGGGTCATATCTCCAATCATGACTTTCGGATAATCTTTGGAGAATCTGTCGCTGCAAAACGCACAAATTTCTTCATCTGTTTTAAGCAACGCTCCTATGCTTATCATCGCATCTTTGATAGATAAATTCTGTAAAGCCATGTTTACCCCCGATAAACTTTATACACGCGCTTATTTTTCTTGCCGAACTCAACGTTTTCTTTCATGTACTCGTCAATTTTCTTTTCTATGTACGGTGCAAAATCATCTTGCAACTCTTGAAACATGGGAGAAAAAATAGGGCGAGCTGGCACGTTTAATGTGGTTTTATCTTTCCGAAGTGGATAAATGTATTTCTTATCATCGTGACGCATAACGGCTTTAGCACCGTATTTTTTCACTTCACGTTGATAGGCTTCATAGTATTTTTTACGAATAGCAGAAGTGACTTGCTGTTCGCCGCCTTCTTCGTTTAGCCGTCCGTACATAGCCGAAGTTTTAGAAGTCCAACCGATAATGGCAGACATGCTATCAGGCACGTATTGGTACCCGATAGCTCTTAGCATCTGACCATACAAATACTGTGACGCTCTTCCGCCTTGCAATTCTTTACGTGGCTCAATATTGCCTTTCGTAAACCATTGCTTACTCCACCCCTCAGACGAACCAAGCAGTGCGCCTTTCTTTACATTCTGCTTGATTTCTTTTTGAATGTGCCAGGCAAGAGACTTCGTGACATGCCGTAAATATACCTTGTTATGTTCCAGCATTCTTTTGATAGCCGGTGACAGTTCATCTGCTACATATATTTCAATCAAGTCCATGACTACCGCCCCCAGGCCTTTTCTGCTTTGGATGCCAGCACAAGGTAGTGGCTTCCTGCTACATCATGCTCCATCATTTGACTGACTGCGTATCTATCGCCTTTATAAATGATTTCATCCCCTTCGACCGGTTTTTCAATACCGTTCGGATCCTCTGTATCATCACAAATAGCAAAATACGCCAGGTCAACAATGCTGGCACTTTCTACGGCTGTAGCACTGTCGTTCCAATCGGCACGAGATTGGGACGCACCGATATAAACGAGTGCAACTACATCCTTACCGTTATAAGTAATATGCTCGCCAAGCCGTTTATCTGAAAAGAACGCTTGCTTACACACCCTTCTCTGTGCGTCCATCATGCCCATTGTTTTTCTCCTTACACGTTAATCTTTACGTCAACGGTGGTGGATTCAGACGCTTCATTTGTCCATGCAATACCTGCATAGGTATTAGATTCTGCTGTAGCAGTAATCACACCATCAGAATCAAGATATACTTTGGTTCCCTGTGTGATAGCTTCAGCCGCTTTCTTAGGAAGCTGGAACACGCCTTCCACGTCGCAAGCAACATATTCACCATTGTTAGCAGACGCTTTGGTTACTGCTACAATAGCTCCAATGGTAATCAATTCATGATATGCCAGTGCTTTTGAAGCCTTGACGGTAATAAGTCCGCCAGGCTGTCTAAACATTCCAATTGCTGTAGCCATTATTTAGTCCTCCTTATTTACCTTCATTCTTAACAAATGCTCTATGGTCAATCAGGTTGAATCCAAAATCCATCCAATACTGATAATCCACGCCCAGGTGGCTAGTTGGAGTTACGGTTCTTGAGTACGGGCGATCGTGTCCATTCAGCGTAGTAAATTCAATGCCTTCCATTTCGGACGGTCTAGCAATCGCATAGTATGCATCGCCTTCCAGCCATGGGGAAGTGAAGAGCGTCATGGAGTTAAGCATCGGATTGATAACGCCAGGGTTAGCCTGTCCTGCTTCTGTAGTGGAGTGAAGAACCTGATAATGTTCATAAGAGTGTTCGTCACTTGCCAGGAGGAATGCCGGGAATACGCCGATATAAGTCTTATCTTCGCGGTCTTTCTGACGATGCATCAAAGTACGCATTTCAGAATAAGCCTTTGCGGAAATATCTTTGTTAGTCTTAACCAGGTTTCCTTTATTTGCTGCAAACGGAACGGTCTTTGTAAGCATTTCAAAGAAAAGTTTTTCTTGCAATCTTCGGAAGCCACCTGCCTGTTTCTGAATGGCTTTTGTAACAGTCCCCATATCATCGTTGATAAAGATTTCTCTAGTGAAGCTGATAGCTTTACCATAGGTCTGAATCTTTGTGGAGATTTTACCGTCCTGCATTTCGCCATATTTAAATTCATCAGATTCCGGTGCCATCAGTTCCGGCATACCATCTACGCCAATCCAGTATTTATTGGTAGCTTTGAAATCCGGATTAGAACCTTTGGAAACGAAGTTCTGGAAAATAGTTGGCTGTTCATTATAGCCTTTCAGCATCACTTTATTGCCAAAATTTTCTACAACGGAAATGAACTGAGAAGTGCCCATAGCTCTTTCTTTGAACATCTGCTGGAATACTTCATCTGTACTCATGTGTCTCAGGGAACGTTCAGATACGCCACCGAAAATAGAAAGTGCATCTTCTGCAATGGATCTTAGGGAAGCATTTGCATATTCTCTGGACGCTGCTTCTTTTTCATCAATCAGATGGAAACGAAGTCTGAGACCGTCTACTGCTTTTTCAGCAAACTTGTCTTTTTCATCACTAACTACGTTGATAGATGATGGTTGATTCTTCTGTGCGTTCATCGCTTTTTCAAGAATCTGTTTTCTGACTTCTTCAATAGAAGTTCCTTTGCTGATAAAGTCATCAAGAACGTCATTCCCAATGTCCATACCACGGCACAGACGAGTGATTTCTCCCACTCTTTCACGTTCTGCCTTTGCCGCTGCTTCTCTCACGGCTTCTTCGTTTACTGGTGCCGGTGTCGGCACATTCTGATTTTCTGCCATCTTTTCTTTCTCCTTCTCAAAAACTGAAATGGTAATGTTTTTATCTGTAAGTCCTCTGCCTACCGCACATTCCGGGTCAGCCGGACAACTTACCAATGAAATTTCATATGGCTGCCATTTATCTGTGACATCCATATCCTCATCAAATGTGAGTCCCTTATAAGAAGTTCCCTTCAGCACACGGACGGTGTTTAGCCTCATGTATCCAACGGAAATGCCTTTTAAAGAACCAGACAAAATTTTCTTGAAATATTTATCTGCTTCTTCGTCAGCATCGATTGTTGCTTCTGCGACAACCTTCCCGTCTTTGAACTCAATCTTGTCAATGCGTCCAATCACTACATCTCTGTTGTGGTTAAAAAGCATTGGCATGACGCCGTTCTCAAATCGTGTAAGGTCTACATTCTTTTTGGCGCACAAACAAACCTCTGGAACATACCAGTTGTTACATGGCGCTTCTGTCATAAAAGAAAATCGCAATTTTCGGCTTTCTTCCTCTACGCCGTCAACTGCGATTTCTCTTATAGCGAATTGTTTAATTGTCGTTGTTTTCTTCTCCATCTGTACCCCCGCTATCAACTTCACCATCAGATTTATTACTATCATCAGCGCTAGTAGTATCCGGCATGCTAAATGCCAAATTGACCCCCTGCGTTGCTGCGTAGTCCTGTACTTCTTTCATCTGATCAATGCGGTCTCTCCAATCGGCGCCCTGTTCAGCACAGTATTCCTGATAGGACTTTCCGCCATTTGCCAGGTTAATTGCATTGGCCTGTGCTTCTTTCAACGGATCAATCCAGCCAAGGGAAGCTGCCAGCCATACCGCTTTGTAATATTGCGAATCTCCATACTTAAATCCCGTCCCCTCTAAGAGACCGGTTAAATAGCAGATATCCACAAATCGTTTGTATAGAGGTCTTAAAAGATACTCAATAAGTTCTTCTCGAATAGCTCCATATGTCAGCTGGTCTGCCAACAAGTTCTGCCGGGCAGATGCATAGTTGACACGCTCCACATTTCGGCTTGTGCTCTCCAAGGAAAGCCCACTGTCGGCTGCTATGATTCGCTGTTGCAACGGTAAGAAATTACTAGCATCTGTGACTTGTGCGTTAGGCGTCAGACCTTTGATATGTTCCCCTGCTTTCAGGTACTTAATGGAACCGCCTTCAATGCTTTCCATGCGGCTTCCATCTGCTTGATTTGCCACACGGCCAGGTGCTCCCATTGTGTTATCTGTTTCGACAAAAGCAGAAAAGCAAGCTGCGATTTTCTGCTGGAACATAACTGCGTCATTGTAATCTCCTAAGTCTTTGGTGATTCCAATTGTTCTAGCCATGGCAGTGATTTCTCTGAATTGACTGACTCTGGTTCTATTCCATAAGAAAATGACATCTTTAGCGTCATACCTTCTCGGTTCTATTTCTGTGAAGCCATCCGGATCCGTCTGCTTCAGCCAATACGCAATTGGCCTGCCTGTTGTGTCCAGCTCTACGCCATTAAGCACAATGTGCCCTTTGGCGTCTTTTGGCTCTACAATAGAGTCCAAATCATCCACTTCGTGAAGCTGAATGGTCAACGGAATTTTTCTTCTCCCATCAAGTGGAAAAGTTACCATGATACCGCCATCCACATATTTCCTTGTCACCATCAATTTGATTAAATCGTCTAGTGACTGTTGCTGCGTGATATCACAGTTTTCGTGGTGTTCCCACTCTTTCCACAACTCCTCAATACGCTTATTGAAAGCGTCATTGTCTGTTTGTGCTTGCATGTTAAAACCGGTTCCTATTGCATTGTTCAAAATTGCCTGCAATATAGAACCGGTCATCGGATTGTTTCTCTCCAGGTCTCGTGCTCTGGCACGAAGTGCGCTGCGAGAATAGCTATTCATTTGTTCTGCTTGCCCATCAAAGGGCTGTCGCATATCTTTTCTTGATTCATGGGCTGCCTGATAAGCGAAGTATCTCGCTCGCTCTAATTTTGATGCCATCGCACCAGATGGATTCCAAATGGAACGGACATCACTTACCAGGTCTCCCACTTTTTCTAAAATACTCATCCCATGCCTCCAAATTTCAGCTTCACGGTATCAGTCATGCCGCCATTAACAGCATCAATCTGTGAAATCTGCGTATTGACTTCTGCCAGGCGAGACATGATAGTTTCCAGACTAGCCATTTTTACACGGCCATCTCTAGTCTGAAATTCCTGCCCGCCTTCCAAAATATTCATGCGAGCATTTTCTAACGCCTCTTTTTCTTTCATCAGTTCTTCTCTAGTCATCTCTACCTCCAAAAGGATTAAATGTTTTCGGTCTATATGTATTCGTATGGTCTTCCTCTATTTTCGGTATAGCTTCAGTACCGGCCGCTGCCTGTAAACTTCTGACGTTCATTACATCGGCTGCCACATAGGCATATACTTCACAGTCAAGATAATGGTTATCTCTGTGCTGTGCTATCGGTTTCCATACTTCTTTCCCATTGATAAGTACCTTCTGTTCTGCTGTTATCATCTCTGCATACACTTCATCGGTGTCTGCATCCAAATCCCATGATCCATACTCACCTACTTTTTTAGTCAGGCGATATGCAATCATATCTTTATATTTATTTGTATCAGCTTCATATAGCTGTTGGGACTGCGTCCAGTTCATATTATGGTCTTTAGGGTTCAACTGCTTTCGGCGATAATATGTTGTAAGCTCTTTACTCATACCCATAACAGGAATAGAGATTGGATAATGCAAGTAGCAAAAATCGTAAACTTCTTCTGTGTTATACCCTGCATCGACGGCATACAATGCCACCTGTATTTTCTTGTCTGAACCTTCAATAGGCCAGAACTGATCCATAATGTTAGCTACATCGTCAAATGTCATAGCTGAACCATTGGCGATTTTCTGCGATCTCATATCTGGAAGCCAGGCACGAATCACCCAGTAGAAATACCCCTTCTGACAATCGACACCACCGGTCAGCATGACAGTTCCTTTCGGAACTACACCGGAACGAATCGTAGTTTTGTGCTCCAATACAGACTTCGATTTGATTTGTGCTGCTTTGGATTTCCACGGTTCCCCAAGCCACGAATTGACGAAGTTCATTAATTTCGTGGGATCGTCTTTAGATTTTAAAAACTCTTTAGCAACCTCATAGAATTGCACCCAGGGGGAATACAATGTATTCAACCGGAAACCTACGGTTTTAGGGGTATATCCAAGTTTTTCTTTACATACCCATTTCCCTTTTCTAAGCATCGTGATTTTCTCACGGTCATGGATATGATACTTGCACTGGCAACACTCATAATAAGTTTCTTTAGAAAGACGGATATCATCTAGTTCCTCCGGAAATTTCAACTGGTGAAAATTAAATACCTGGTAATGCCCACATTCAGGGCATGGAACCATATATTCATAGTGAGCATCACTTTCCATGTACGCCTTATATACATAGCCGTATTCCGTAGTTGGTGTACTCATAACAAGTATTTTTCGCCACGGCCAGTTTTTAGTACGTTCTTTAATAAGTGATACTGGGTTGGCTTCTCTCCCTGTCCACATAGGATATTTATCTACTTCATCCATAATGGCTCGTGGAATAGGCCACGATGCCAATTTTGCCGGTGAATTTGCCCCGGACAGTCGGATAAAGCCACCGTTATATCTCACCATAAGTGCCTTACTTCTATCCGCCGTCTCTATCTTTTTGGCTACAGACGGGGTGTTTTTTAATGCCTTCTGTAAACGGTCTACGGAAAAATCCTTCGCCAGTTCTTCATCAGGCATGACATATAACAATCGACATGGGCTGCGGTCTATGGTATAAGCACAAATGTTGATACCAGCTTCTGTAGCGCCCACCTGTGATGGTTTTAGAAACGTTGTGACTTGCGTTGTCTTGTCGGTAAAGGTATCCATGATAGCCCGTAGATACGGCGTGTTATCTGTTTTCCATAAACCAGCAGACGGTGATTCTTCCCTGGAAAGAATGCGGTTGTTGTCTGCCCACTCACTTACTGTCTCCGGTGGTGGCGGCAGAAATGCGTTTCGCGCCTTTTTTATAATTTCGTTTAGGTTTTTTCGCCACTGGTTCTTTATCGCCGGGGCTGTCATTGATACGAGCAAGTCCTTTGAGACATTCTTGAACCGCTTCATTTACTACCTCCCCACACGAACTGGCAATTACCGGATCAATGGCATAAACCTTTGATTTTATTGTGTCAGGAAGTAGTAATAACTTTTGACGGATATCTAAAAACTCATTTTCCAATGCGTCTTTCACTTCTTCTTGCGGAATAAGCTCTCCCATCATTTGTAAAGTTACCATTTCTTCCTGTTTTGCCTTTTGCATTTTATAATCGGCTTCTGCTTTTAATTTTCTGGCTTTGTCCGGTTCTTCTTCCTCTCCATCGGCTTCACTTCGTATACGTATAACCTCAGACAGGTCTACTCTCGCATTTTCTTTCGGGATATTGAGTTCCTTAATGGATTTCTCAAGTCCTACACGAGATAGCCCAAGTTGAACCGCTGCTATCTCTACTGAACAAATAATGTGTTTGCTATCGTCCAGTGCCAATGTCGGTAAACGCTTTGCCATTTTGATTCTCCAATAGAAAAAGCCCAGTGAACATATCACCAGGCTTGATTTATTTTCTCTATGGTACATATTAGCATGAAAATTTGTATCATTTTGTATCACGCAACATAATTTTTTCTCCAAAATCCGCTTTCTTATCATTTTCTAATAATTCTTTTGCTCGACGAACAATTTCTTCTTCCATGTATTTTTCTCTATCAGCAATAGCAATCTCTCTTTCTGCGACCGCTTTTTCTCTTGCTGCAAGTCTTTCTTCTATGACTTCTATCAAAATAGCTTTATTTTTCAACATGGCGCCTAAATGCTTCCATGGATTGTTGGAAATTTCGCTGCACCGCTTTTGTGCTTCTTCCCTGGTATATGCCACGCCAAGTTCATTGCTTGATTCACAATACAATTCTTCTCCTGTATTGCTTTTTGACACACGAACAATCCATCTCTTTCTGCTACCTTTTTTTACTTCCACTACAATAGCAGAACAATGAAAGTAAAGAATAAAATCTTTACGGAAATCAGCAACCATGCTATCTACATTTTCATTCATCTGATCTTCTAGTAACATTATGAAATCTCCTTCATGCTTTGCAACCACTTATTATAATTCTGTTCAAATAACATCAAAGACGGTCTGAGAACGCGATATGCATTCTGCGTATGTGAAATATGAAGTAGTTTAGCTACATTCTTTTTCGGCATATCCAACAAATACCAACCACGCAAAATACTTTGTGCTGTTTTTAAAAAAAGCTCATCTTCACATTCCATGCCCTCTATCATCTGACGGCAGTTTTCCCGGATTTCATACAGCCTGGTAAGCTGGCTCTTCAGCTTTTTGTAAGACTGTTCAGCCACACTTATTTTATCGGATAAGTCACGCATCGCATTACAAGTCACCTTTTCCTGCTCCGGATCTGCACCTGTAATATTGTACAACCACGCTCTTTCCTGCTTACATTCTTCTGAAAGCTCTGTGATTTGCGTGGATATATTTTTCACCATATTAAGATACTGCTCCGCCGTCATGACTATCACCTGCTTCATATGAAATCAATTTGTCTAAATACCATTTCGCCTTTTTGAGGTCTACCGTCTTATCATCCGGGTGTTTGGATTTAAATCTGCGCAAATACTTCACAGTGTTGAAAATCAAAGCGGCTTCATGTCCATCCAGTTTTTCTGCTTCAATCCAATCCATAAGCACATCAAAAATCTCGTATTTCCCAGATTTGTAGTAATTAGGATTTGTCGGATCGCTACTAATTTCATCCATGGTTATAACTTCCTCCTCTTTAGGCCAATATAAGCTAAACTGGCTAGGTTCTATAATGGCTGTCTCACCAGCTATGTCCTTACAAATCAAAGTACCATCGTACTTAATAAACTTGATTTCCACATCATGAGGAATACCGTCTAAATCAATCGCAAAGCCCTTGTCGCCTATTTTAAATCTATTCCCCATTTTGCCGCACACTTTCATAAAACTCTCTTTTAAGCTGATTGGTTCTTTCGCTCTTCCCATGCTTGATATATCGTCTCAGCCGGCAAAGCATATCTGGACTTTGATTTGCACAATGTTCAATCATGCATTTCGTCATCAGCTCCAAATCTTCCGCTGTAACATTGCCGTTGACGTCTCTAAGAGAAATGTTCATGCTCTTTCCTCGCTTGAATAAAAAGAGATGGAACATATTATATTCATCGTTCATTGGCTTTTTCTCCTAAAACAAACTGCTTCTATTTATCAATTATTTTTGACATCTTCCCGATTTCTTGTGTGTTACATGATAATGCAAAATGTGTTATCGCAATAACAATCTATCATTTGTTATGCATTCTCCTTTAACGCAACTCGTAAAAAAGGGATATCTTCTTCGTCAACGTCAGGCTCAATGTATTTTACGTCTTTAGAAAGACATGAGAGAGCCTCTTTTGAAAGTGCGTCTTTATTATCAATAAAATCCCTTATATTGCATACGATAAATACTGCCTTCATTTCTTCACATACAATATGCAATTCCGTTGCTATGGATACAATACTAATTAAGTCTTTTACTTTCATTTTTACCACTCTTTCATTATTTTATCCTCAAAATCATCAATAACATCATTTCCGTCGCTCCCATACGGTACTGCAATTTCAATATAAATTACATCCTTCTTCTCAGAATTGCACTGAGCGGTTTCAATTCCAACGACTATTGCATCTTTAAGTTTTGGAGGCACATTTTCAGGCGTCCCATCAAAGACGTATACAAAGTGGCTATACAGCCTATAAAGTTCAATATTTTGGCTTTTATCTATTACCTTAAACAATTCAGCTAAAGTCATTTTCCCCTCGTTCCAATGCTTTTACTACCTGTTGCATCACATAATCTGCACAAGGTTGTGCCATACCATTTCCTATAGCCTTATACCTTGCAGTATCGGATCCATAAGCTGTCCAATTATCTGGAAGCCCTTGTAGCCGTTCTGCTTCCAATGGAGTAATACGTCTAGCTATTCTTTGATAGTCTGAATCAGCTTGACATACCAATGGTGGCGAACCTCCACTTGTAATTCTCGTACTAAGCGTCGGTGCTACTTTGATAGGGCCATTAATCCTTGCGTCAGCTGGATGATTCTCATACATCTCAACTACAAGGTTTTCGCTGCCGCCACCAAGTACACCGCCTTGTGCTTTGAGTGTAGCGGCTGGCTTCCCCTCTGCATATTCTGAATAGCTTTTAGAAGGAAATATGATAGGTGGATGGTTACTGGTGGCTCTAAGAGTAGATACCACTCCTTGCTTTACATCCATTCTTTCTCCGCCTTGATCACAAAGTATCATATCAGCTATGTCATTTCTGCCTGTCTCAAAAGAACCCTTTCTAGCATCAAGGGAAGTGCCTTCCCCTTCTCTTTGGCCCTGCGAAGTATTCCCTTGCACGCTCTCGCACTCAAATAATACTTCGACAGTCCCCCCCAATTTCCAAAACCTGCGATAAGAAAGATTCTCTCGCGGTGTTGGGGCACTCCCCAAAATTGTGCATCAAGCGTTCTCCATGCGATGCCACACTTTTGGCCTCTAACCATTCCGGCTCTTGCCCATCGGCCACTTCCAGGTATTGGAATATCGGTTTGTCCGATTTCCTCAAGCACGGCTTGAAAATCACGTCTTTCATTGGAGCTGAACGCTCCCGTGACGTTCTCCCAAATAAAGAATTTTGGGAATAATCCATTGGTTTTCACCTGCATTTCTCGTACAATACGCATCGCCTGGTAGAAAAGATTAGAACGCTTACCTTCCAAGCCTGCCCTCTTCCCTGCGATGGATAAATCTTGACAGGGCGAACCGGCACAAATAATATCCACCGGTTCAACCGCTCCTCCATTAATTTCATTGATATCCCCAAGTTGTTTTGTCTCAGGAAAGTGTGCTGCTGTAACTTTCTTAGCAAATGGCTCTATTTCGCTGCTCCACAATGGCTTCACGTCACTACGAACGGCTGCCAGTTGCCAACCTCCGACTCCATCAAACAAACTAGCTAATGTAAGCATTAGAACTCACCTTTTTCGATTAACTCCTGTGTGCACTGCCAGCAACAAGTGTATTCACCAGCAACTACAAGTTTCTTCCCAACAAATTTTGTCGTATTGGAAATAAACTCTTTCCCACAGTTGTAGCATTTTCTCTTTTCTTGTGCTCCTGCCGCCCCGGTTATATGCATTTTCTGCCGGACATTGTTAATGTTTTTCCTATACGACTCAACACGAGTCTTAGCATCCATTCGGGCACATTCTTTTGAGCAATACCTCTGGTTACTCGGTATTGGCTTCTTACAAAATCCGCACCGTTTCATATTATTCAATTTCTTTCATCAGCAGCCATACAACCAATCCGGTTGTAACACTTCCCAAGCCAAACATAATAAATTCATGTAATGTCATTTTTCTTCCTCTCGACAGCAAGGCATAAAATATCTCTGATAAATTTCACTTCTCCAATCACTTTTCGCAAGGTATCTATGGTTGTACCTTTCTGGTTTTCGATAGCTTCAATTTCTTTTTCTTGACGATCTATTGCCTTAGCAATCATAATCATTGCCTTCCACTGTTTATGTTGTCCCCAAACAAAGGCGGCCCATAAAAACAGTGAAAGCACAAGAAGTATCTGATATTGAGATTCTGTCATTTGTTGCCTCCATCACATTCAGCTAAAAACAGCCTTACTAAACATTTATTTTCTTTTTCCCAAGTTTCCTGTTCTTTAGGCGTCATAAGCCGATTAATTACACGCAAATCTGAATAATATGTTTCGTTCAATATGTTTCTACTCTGAACTTTTTCTAAAAGAATCACACCACGAATCGCATTAATGCTGTGTGCCAATGCTTCAATCAAATTCATCCGTGCTGGCCCTTCCGATACATTAGTCTTGTATCCGATACCTTTAGCTCTTTTATATTTAGAAATGGCATGAATAAGTTCTGCACATTCTTCAGCACAAATGTCCAATTGGGCAATCTCTCCCTGTTGCTGCACAAAATCAGTTATCATCATTCCATCTCCTATTAATTCAGAATACTTCTAGTAATAAAAAATGCAGTCAAATTTGAAAATTCAAGAATCAGAACCAAGATATAAAATTCAGCTATGTCGTACTTCATATTTTTGAGCACTTCTTTTACTGACCGATTATCTTCGCCATATTTTATAAGAAATGCAACGAAAAACGTGACGAAACAACATATGATGAAATAAATAGCTTGAAAAATAAATGTATCCATGGCTATTGCTTCCTCCATTTCATTTAATAGGCTCCATTACGAATGCTTTTCTGCCATCGCCATAACCGTTCTCTAACGTTTTAAGTGTTAATGGCAATAGAGTACGCAAGGTTTTGAGTGCTTCGCTATTCGGTTCTTTTAGCTTCTTTGCAAGTTTCTTTGAAATAAGGACATTGAAACTTACAACTTCGCTATCTTTGACCGCTACATACTCGAAGTGTTCTTCATTGTTCATTTCCCTGTACTCCCGATACCACCATTTCTATCGCCTGTCGCATTATCATTGGCTACTTTCAGAAATTTGCAGAACACGCCCTGGGCGATTCTGTCACCCTTCTTGATACAGAACGACTTGATACCCATGTTTCGATAACCCACAAGGATTTCTTTCTGATAGTCTGCATCAATCACACCGACGCCATTTACAAGCATCAAATCGTATTTGAAGCAACAAGAAGAACGTGGATGGATGAGCAAAACTTCATCTTTTGCCATGTATGCTGTAATGTTTGTCGGAACAATGGCTTTTCTTCCCGGTTCAATAGTCACATCCTGTGCAGCATACAGATCATAACCTGCACTATTTTTAGTCGCACGTACCGGCATGGTAGCTGGTTTGCTCGGATCTACGATTTTAAAGCATCTAGGTTTCATCATTGTGTCCCTTCCTTATAATCTCGGCCACTCTATCAATAAGCTCTATGGCCTTGTCTGTTGTAACTTGAATGTTTGCTGGTGTCACATAGGAAGCTGCCAGCATTTTGTAGCATGTCATTTTTGACGGTACTATGAGACAAGCTGCACCGAAAACAGAAACAAGAATGACACACCATCTCATAACCTTCAGCGCCTTTTGCTTTGCTTCGTGTCTCCCGTCGTATATCCACCATACGATGATTGATAGTAGAAATGTCACGAGTGATAAACAAAAGCCGATATTCGCCAAGATATCAATATCGCCAATTTTATCAATCAAGAGGATAATCCACGGATTAATGATTGGTTCATTCACGTCCATTATTCCATCCTCTCAAATCGTTGTCTAAATTCATCAACCTGCATGGCTTTGACACCCAAATCATAGTGTTCCGTTAAATGAAAATTGACAAATCTTTCACCCACTTCTTCAAAGTTCCCGTTGACTTGTACTGAAACACTATCGACTGTATATTGCTTACCGGTATCCACGTTAATCACATGCATTCCCGGTCTGATATCTGCATTTCTTCTCATCATCTTCATTCGCCTCACACTTCGTTTCCCCAAGCATCCCAACCTTTGAACCGTTCCCTGGCAAACAGTTCAATGTACGGTGGATAACTAACTTTTTCAATCATGTCTCTCATGGTTTGCGGTTTTCTGGAATGAATTGTTTTAGGCTCTATGAAAGCCGTCACTCCTTGCTGCCGCTTACCATCAATTACCTTATAGGGTAATCTGCCTTTGACTCCAAACAGGCAATGCTCTGAAAGCCCTCTGAAATATTGTCCAAGCCCAGCTCTGTCCTTAACCCATGTAATCATGGTGACATACCTGAACCCCCAGGCGTCCATGACAGTAAATGCATCTATGAGATGATTGTTCGTGGCCCATAAGTACAAATGGCAATTTTCATCTGCCAATTCGTTTACCATGCCCGCCATGGCAATAATTTCAGAAGTTTTCATAAGTGGATAATGCCTGTCGGCGCCTCGCTTGATTTTCCCGCCTCCAGATTCCCACCAGGGGGGATCCGCATAAATCGTCTTGTACTTCACATCCATTTCTGCCACCTCATATCAAAGTAGGTAGCAGAAATATCTGGGTGCTCTTTTTCAAAAGCCTGTAAGCATCTAACCGGCTTGCAAAGCCGCTGCCCCCCCGATTTTTTCGTGATACTTCTGATTTAACTCACAAAACTCTCTAAAGCTCTTCTTTTTAACAAAATTCACCTGGTTGCACCATCTAGCTATGGTGGTGTATAATCCTTCCCATTTGCTCTTCTTCCATGGTGCCTCCACCGGTGATTGATATCGCATAATATACGGGATAGCTCCGTATCGAAAGAGTAAAGCAATTCGCTTAAATACGCCTTCGATATCCTGATAATCTGTTCCTGTAAATCCACAAAGTACATAAAATCTAAGATTGGATGCATCTGTGAATTTTCGGATAAGTTGCAACTTCTTTTCTATCAACGGATAGTCGCGGATATCATCAAAGGCAAAAGTCTTATCTCCGTCGTATTTTGCATTAAATAGCATCCTACAACGTTCCTCATCAAGTACCCTTTCATCCATACCTTGTTTGAATTGAAATGGCTTAGAGGTAACAATAAGCTCTTCCAACAGCGTTTTCCAATTCTGGTAGGATAGGAAGTTGTCATCCAGAAGGCAGATTTTCTTTCGCCCAGTGTCCAGGAACTCTTTCAATGGACTGGCAAGAAAAGCATGATTGTATTTCTGATTTACGCAAAACTTGCACTTTCTGAAGCAGCCACGAGTTAGATAACCGATAGAGTAGTCCGTGTAGAACTTCACATTTTTCTTTCCCACTGCCCATTCATCATACAGGTGGTAGTCAGGCATGTGGTGTTCTATGTAAGTAGGAAGAGATGGCGCTTTATCGTAGAAGTACCCCGTTCCGCCTTTGATGATAGGAATAGATTTCTCGTTCTGTATCGGATCCGGTGTATCTGTGAAAACCTTTGCCACATACACCTTGTCGAATCGTGCTAAATCGGAAGAATCGAGAACTAACTCTACATTATCACCCTGTTCTTTGTGATATCCGCTGATTTTCATACAGCACAGATTCGGAAATCTATGCTGTTTTCTTCCTATCAAGTCAGCGTCTATGATTCCTATTTTCATGAACTTTACCCCACAGTGCGTAAACATAAACGCCAATAAATGTAGTGACAAAGATTATTGCCAAAAATGCAACAGTAACCATGAGCGGAACTGCACATTGCCACCATGCAATATCGATGAGTCCGATTCCTTTAAGCGTGGCAACAATCAACGTCATTACTATTACTACAAAAAGTAGCGGATTAGGTTTTGGCTGATTATTCATAATCCTCACCTTTGATAAAGTCATTCACCATGCCTCTTTTCATGGCGTCTCGAATCAAGTTTTTAACTTCTTTTGCGCTCTTTTTTGCATCTTCGCTATAGAAGGTTTCGGTGAGATCATCAATCACTGCTTCTACATCCATGCCCATTTCTCTAAGTTCCTGCAAAAGCAAGAAAATAGTAATGACTGTCACTGTACAATCATTGGAATTGTCAAATCCCTTGCGAGTATCTGTAATGCGAATACCGTGTTCTCTCGGCTTGAATTTAATTTTTACGTTCATTCTCTCTTCTCCCCTTTAAAATGGCACATCTTCTGATTCTGCCGGGCCAAACTGGTCGAATCCAGCCGGTGGTTGCTCTTGTGAGTTGTTTCCATTCTGGAAACCGCTTCCTTGTGGCTTGCTTCCCCATTGGTTATTGCCACCGGATTTATTCATGCTATACGGTGATACCTGTACATAATTGGCCGTAATGTTGCTGCCATAGCTCGTTGTGCCATCCTGATTCTTTCGGCTCCAGGAAGTGTATTTCCCCATCACCATAACCTGCTTCCCTTTGTTGAAAACTCTAGCCACGTATTCGGCCATAGTCCCCCAGGCGGTGCAGTTTACGAAGTTCGTAATCTGTCTGGTTTCTCCGGTGTTCCGGTCGACCGTATTTTCATTACAAGCGACAGTAAACATTGCCATTGCTCTACCAGTTGACGTAGATTTGATAATCGGATCTGACGTCAAGTTTCCGACGAAATAACAATTATTCATCTTCTCTTTCTCCTCTTCCAAACGACTTTTTGGCTTCTTCTTTATTTCTATCAAATTCAGCCTTTCGGATAGGATTTACATCACTGGCAGAAATCCCTACCGTAATTTCCCATCCTCCAGTGTGAGTAAGATACCGCCCCTTCATGAGTGCACCTGTCACATAAGCAAAGGATCCTTGCTTTAGTGAGTTGAAGTGACTGCCCATAATTTTAAGTGGGATTCTAATAGGGATGCATTCATCATATGCCTGTGTTTCCCAGTCCTCTTTGATTCCAGGAACCCTAACAGTAAATAGAACCATTCTTTCCGGTTTATCTTCACTCATAGTGAATACTTTCGGTTCTGATACAATTTCTCCAATCACGCCTGCTACATTCATAGCACTCACCTCAAAAGTTTCTTGTCTGTTGGCATTTGCCCAATCATTGCCAGTCCGGGTATCCGCTGAATAATCAGCACATCACGTCTACGCTGTTCTGCGTGTCCCATGGTTTCCTTATACCGGGCAATGAACTGTGCACGAATGATTGGCAGTTTTTCAAGCGTCACCCGACGCATTTCTTCAAGAGGAAACATTTCTGCTACCGTTTCCAGCACGATATCATCAGGGAAGTGCACCGCCTTATCAAAATAACCAGCATTCTTGCAAGCATTGATAAATTGATTCCACTTTTGTCCTACATCTACTTCTTCAATACCCTTTGTAGTGCCAATCAGTGCCTCTGTGCGGCTTCTGATTTTAGCAATAGAAGGAAGTTTCTCTTCTGTCCTAATCAAATCACCGATAGCAGCAGCTACTGCGTCATCTGGCAAGTCTTTCAGAAAAATGAAATAAGCATTTGCTTTTTCTGGTGTAAAGAACTCATAACACTCAGATAATATCGCCAATGCCTTCTTCAGTTTCTCCATTGCTACCTCCTAACGATTCATAAACGGTTTGTGCCTTGGATTTTCCATGATTCACGAAATTCCCTTTAATGGGGAAAAACCCCTGCCAACCATTTACAATAGACTGATCAATGGTTGCAAGCATTATCAGTTCATTACCACGAGAAAGTTTGTACAATTCTTTCAAGCACAATTTACAAGCTCTTTCCGTTGGTGTCTTTTTATGAGACTTTCTTTCCAGATACCAGGATGCCAATGAGTCAACAAGTTTCTGATTGTTCCCTGCGAAATCCTCAAACATGGTCATGATTGGTTGTGGGATTTTTTCGCTTTTCGAGTTTGGCCCTAGACTATAATCTTCTTTCTTAATATCTTCTTTCTCTATATCTTCTTTATTAGGGGGACATTTTTGTCCCTCGTATGGGGGACATTTTTGTCCCTCGTATGGGGGACATTTTTGTCCCTCGCGGGGGACAAAAATGTCCTCCATAGAGGCAAGACTATACAGGTTTCTCAGGTAGATTTTTGCCGGTCTGCCTGCTTCCTCCTGCACGGTAAGAATCAGACCGGCTTTCTTCAACGCCTCAAAATACCGCTTGATAGTCTTTACGTCCCTATGAAGCATTTCTGCAAGGTCTTTCTGCTTGTAAATGACAAAAATGCCTCTTTCATCTTCAAACCGTTCAGTGTTCATTTGAGACAACTTCATTCGATTCTTGATGAAAGCATAGAGTACGACTTCTCCTAAAGAAAAATTAGGATTAGTCAGTAAAACCATGGGGACGGGCAAAAAATCGTCATTTACCACATCGGCAGACGAATAATATTTCCTCACAGCGCACCTACTTTCTGTATTTTTTATAAATCTCCTGTGCTTCTGGCTGATACATCTCATTGAAAAATCCCGCATAATCATCATTGACACGTTCCAGGCAATCTTTCTGGAACGTTTTTTCTTCTACGCCGTGAGCTTTTGCATGGCACTTATCGCACAAGAGAATCAAATTTTCCAAAGTATCGCCGCCAAAAGCACTACGAAAGCGAATGTGATGATGATGGAAAGCCGCCACGGCGTTTCTATTTCGACCACACATTTCGCAAGCTAAAAAACCATTGTTATCACTGGCTCGCCTATCGACAAGCTGGCATATTTTTTTATAACCTGTTGGAGTAAGACGAATCCGACCTTCTTTAGGACATTTCATGTTCTTCACCCCATTTCATAATAAGTTGACGACGCTCCCTGGAGGAAAGCGTATCAATGCCAATATTTTCAGCTTCCTGGACAAGCTCATCAATGAGACGTGCTAGTTCCTGCGCTGTGTAGTTGGATGATCCCACATAGGCGTGGAAAGAAATCCATCCACGTTTCCTCTCCACTTCTTGGCAGAAATATCCAAGGCCCTTATTGGCCCATTCCGCCTTCGTGCGTTCCCAGGCGCGCTCCACACATGCCATATGGATAAAGACACCCACGTTTAAAATCGCTTGTCGATACACTTCATCCTTAGTGCTGTGAATCACTTTAGCTATTTCATCGCAAAGAACCCACATGTAGGCGTTTGCGCTTAGGCTTTTCCTCTTTTTCTTTTTGCGCAAAACAATTTCATACTTCCCAGACGCTATTTTTCGTAAAATATCATCTAGTTTCAAATTTGCAGTTTCAAGAAAAATCTGAAGAATACTGAAACCACGATTGGCGGATCGATCAACGGAAAAATAGAATATAGTTTCCCATTTAAAATCATCCATTTTCTTTCCCCGGTTTACAAATATTGTCAACTTGAGCAAATTTGACGCCTAAAAATTTGCTCAAGTATCCAGGAGACAAACCTTCGTCCCGGACGCGACGCAAGAGAGCCTTTAGTGCGATAGCTTCATCCAGCTTCGCACAATTTTTGGACGTGATTTTCACGTCATGCCCTTCAATTTCGATGGTGATACGCTTCATGGTCTCACCACCCTTCTAGGATGAATAATGACTTCTGTCCCAGGCTGCAAATTGCCTGCGTCCTGGATACCATTTTCTTTTTTGGTTTGCCAGACGAGATAGGACAAATCGTCCTCGTCGCTGGCAATACGAGCACACACGTCCCACAAGGTTTCCCCCTGTGAGATGGTGGTTCTGTATTCAATTGTTTCGGTTTCCGGATGAGCAAAAGCGGCATAACCAGCCGTTGCGGTCAATATAATCGCAACGGCAACTTTAACAATCTTCATCTTTTTCAGTCGCATGCTTTTTTCTCCACTCCTGAAATTCATCGTCGTGTTCGATACAATAATCCTGGATGAAACGAATTAACATTTCCATAATCAATCCTCCATTTCTGCGTTTACGTAGATTTTGGGATAAAAAAATATCTCCCACATTACTTGCTTATTAATATGCAATATGTCACATATTCGAGCAACTTCTTTTATGGTAAATTCTCTATGACCATTAATTTTTAACGATAAAGTCGATGTATTTACACCAATTTCACTAGCTAACTTTTTTATCGTATATCCATTTTCGCGCATGTATTTGGCAAATAAATCTCTATTCATTTCCCACATCTCCATTATAATAATCTGCGTTTTCGTAGATTATTGTATCATTGATAAAAGCCATTGTCAATGCGAAAACGCAATGTTTTTATTTATTTTTTACTCAACATTGCGTTTTCGCAATGAATAATATATACTGTATTTAATACGGTTATATTGTGGCAGGGAGGAATTTACATGTCAAAAATTGGGCAAGTTATAAAAGGAAAACGGCTTGAATTAGGCTTAACAACAAAGGAAGTAGCAAAGCGAGTAGGTGTATCTGATGCCACAATTTCTCGCTGGGAAAATGGTGAAATAAACTCTATGCGACTTCCTCTTGCATGGAAATTATCACAAGCACTACATTGTAGTATTTTTGAACTAATTCCAGATTATAACGGTATTGAAAGTAGAGTAAAAATCCCTATTGTTGGAAGAGTAGTTTGTGGTATGCCTATGTTTGCTGAGCAAAACATAGAGGGAGAAATCTATATCGATGAAAAGCAGGCTTGGGGAACAGTTTTTGGCTTGAAAATTGTAGGGAAATCAATGGAGCCAAAGTTAGAAGAGGGCGATTGTATTATTGTCCGCATGCAGGAAGACGTTGATGATGGTGATATTGCAGTGGTAATGATCAATGGTGATGAAGCAACTTGCAAGCAAGTTCATAAAACGAAACAAGGGATCATGCTTACTGCGTTCAACCAAGATGTATATCCGCCAACCTTCTATTCAAATGAAGATATTCGCAACTTACCTGTTAGAATCGTTGGAAAAGTTATTGAACTGCGGAGAAGCATTTGATCAATAAACCTGTTAAAGGAGAATTACCATGCTTTCAATACGGTTAAAAGCATTACGAGAAAATCGGAAATTGACTCAAAAAGATTTATCTGAAATTTTCGGCGTTACTCCTAAAGCAATTTCTTTTTATGAATTAGGAGAACGTCAACCCCCTTATAACTTGTTGATAAAGCTGGCAAAATATTTCGATGTTTCCGTAGATTATTTGTTAGGGATAGAAAAAGACAATACATCTATTTCGGCAAAAGCTAACCGCATTCCTGTGTTAGGAACAGTAGCTGCTGGCATTCCTATTGACACTATACAAGAAATTGAAGATTATGAAGAAATTCCTTCAACATGGGGAGACCCTAGAGAATATTTTGGTTTAAAAATAAAAGGGCGCTCCATGGAGCCGAGAATTTGGAATGGAGATACTATTATTGTCCATAAGCAAAGTGATGTTGATAGTGGACAAATGGCAGTTGTCCTTGTAAATGGGAATGACGCTACAGTAAAAAATGTAAAGAAATTGCCACAAGGTATCATATTAGTAGCATTGAATACATCTGTTTATGAGCCACATTTCTACTCAAAAGAAGATATTGATTTATTGCCAGTAAGAATCATCGGACTAGTAAAAGAAGTTCGTGGGAAAATATAAAACTGGTAAAAAGAGGTGATACTAGTGAAAAATGCCGTGATCTACGCTAGATACTCGTCTGATAGGCAAAGAGAAGAGTCAATCGAAGGACAAATCCGTGTCTGTAAGCAATATGCAGAAAGAAACGATCTGAATGTGATACATATTTATACCGATAGGGCACTTACCGGCCGATCAGATAAAAGACCTGAGTTTCAGATGATGATAAGAGACTCTGCTAAATGCACCTTTCAGTATGTATTAGTATACAAGCTGAACCGTTTTTCTCGTGATAGATATGATAGTGCTATATACAAGCATAAACTGGGGAAAAATTGCATTAAAGTTATTTCTGCCATGGAAAATATTACAGATGATCCAGCTGGTAAGCTCCTTGAATCAGTCATAGAAGGTATCGCTGAATATTATTCCGCTGAATTATCAGAAAATGTAATTCGTGGCATGACACAAAACGCCATGGAAGGTAAATGGGCCGGTGGCAACCTTCCTTTGGGGTATAAATTGGATTCCGACAAGAGACTTATTATCGACGAAAACAAAGTGAATATCGTCCGTAAAATATACGATATGTTCTTGACCGGGTTCAGTGTTCGTCAGATTACTAATGCGTTGAATGAGGAGAAGTTAACTACTGCAAATGGATATGCGTTTTCCAGAAGTAGAGTCTATTCTATCCTTCACAACGAACGGTATTTAGGCACCTACATCTGGAAAGATATCCGTATCCCCCATGCTATCCCTCAAATTATTTCTGACGCAACATTTGAATTGGCTCAAAGAAAGGTAAAATTCATGAAAAAGCACTGTGTAAAAACAAATGATAAATATCTTTTATCTGGCAAAATTTCCTGTGGTGCTTGTGGTTCTAAAGTAAGTGGTACTTCTGGAACGTCCCGAAGTGGTGATAAATACTTCTACTATATTTGCTCTCACCATCATAAATCAAACCGCTACCCTTATTGCGAAACGAAAAATATAAGGGCAGATATTTTAGAAGGCATTGTTTGCCAAAAAACAACTGAATTACTTTCCAATAAAGAAACGATCCGCGCTATAGCAAAACAAGCTATCGCATTACAGGACAGTGATAGCAAGAACTTGGAGATAAAAGCATTGGAAAATCGTATTGCAGAAACCTCTAAGAAAGTCCAGAATTGTGTCAAAGCTATCGAGCGTGGAATTATATCTGATGCCTTATCAACCTCTCTGAGTGAAAATGAAGCAGTCCTAGAAGCACTCAAATGTGAACTAGAAAAATTAAAGCTCATGAATGATCACGGCACTTTGACGGAAGAAAAGATTTGTTTCTTCTTTCAGTCCATTTTGGACAAAGCAAAAGAGACGGAAAAGTATAAACAAATACTTTTCACGTCTCTTATACGCCGTGTCGTGATTTCCAATGACTACATTGAAATCCAATATAATTATGCAGAACAGCTTCCTTTACTGGTCAATCCAGTAAAAATAGATTTGTGTTCGTACAGTGATAAGCATGGTGGGCTTTCAGTACACTCCTACGAACATGGAACTATTACAATTCATTTCTGCAAATCATACTTTTTTACGCGGCTCAACAGAAATATGTGCCCAGCGTAAATAATTTTTAAATAAAAAGTGGTTGTTGCGTATTTTGCAATAACCACTTTTATTGTCCGGTGCAGCCGTTAAGCGTCTCTGTGCTTCCACCTCCCGACACAATAAATTTGCACAAGATATTGTACCGGGTCGCTGCACCTATGTAGTTGTATGCGGTTTCCCGCTGGTAGGTGTCAGTTTACTTCTGCACCCAGGGAAGTGATATGATTCAATCAAATTTTCTTTGTAGGAAGTGCGACTACAAAGAATGGTGGGAACAACAGGGATTGAACCCGTATGTGGCCGGTTATGAGCCAGCTGCTTTACCAGTTAAGCTATATTCCCATGGCAGGGATTGATAGAATCGAACTATCGTATAACGGAGTCAAAGTCCGT
>ERZ808277.205-NODE-205-length-23647-cov-4.803662_pt1 | contig 23647 bp, 15 predicted proteins | sample MGYA00521240_ERZ808277 | MGnify/ENA primary metagenome ERZ808277 (study PRJEB31516, sample SAMN03275599) | gut metagenome | biome: mammalia-associated habitat; material: feces | host: Papio cynocephalus | place: Kenya | collected 2012-07-17 ... | reverse complement strand
ATCTCGTGTCAGTTGCATTACATCTTTGTCAATGCGTACTTCTTCGGATGCTTACGACTGCAGCCACTGTCACAAAGTAAACCAGACCGGCATAGAACCCAACACCAGAAGAATGCAACTGACATCCCACTCGTGTCAGTTGCATTACAACTTTGTCAATACGTACTTCTTCGGATGCTTACGGCAAAGTTATATCACGCTGGAGACAGATGACAGTCGTGCTTTGTCGGAGGCTTACGCTTAAGCGCGAATGCGTAGTTGATTGTTGGATCTTCTTTCATCTTTGACGCCGTTTATTTCGGGCCAAAGGTATTCAGGCTTCCTCAGAACTCAATGCGGAATTGTAGACGAGTACAGCAGAAAGAGGATAAGACAATGGTTTTCTTTGCATGTAAAGGCATGATATCAGTATTTATTTGCAGGTTGTCACCTACAGAGTATACTTCCATCTTAATATTCACTCACTTACAAGCCCCGGACGGGATAAACACCACTGAATCCAAACGGCATCCAGAGAGCGATACGGGGGCAAAAGCCATCGGATGAGGTACCATGGCCTCATTGGACTGAGCACTGAAATAACCGCCATAATATGTCGTGTGGGTTGTAGTCTCGAAATATTTATAATCACCATTTTCCTTGAGAATCACATAAGGAGTCTTGCTCCAAGTAGCGGAACTATAGTTTGACCACCCCGTCCAATACATACGAGTGTTTCCATCCTTCAATTCAAATGGTGTGTGAATCTTAATCGACCTAGGGTCATATAAACCCCATTCCGTACAATTATCTGAACCAATTATATACGCATTGACATAGTAATAGAACTCATACTTGTAATCGTATCCATTATGTGGAAATGATCCCTCGGCGGCCCCTGTCTGGACTATGTCAGTGACAGCCGCTGTCGGGGATGTAGATGAGAAAGGAATGCCATCCTCGTCATACTGGTTATCATCGATAACCAGACATGGTTTTCCGGTATATGAGATATCGTGCTCCAGATCAGTCAACTCAAATGTGAACTTTTTGGCGGCATTTTCCGAAATACTCTCCGAGCAGGAAACAACATCAATCAATTCAGATCCTTTATATACTTTAAAAACAGGACATTGTGGAAAATTTAATTTACTTAAAAGACCACCCATCAATGAATATTCCGCATCAAAGGTCAAAGGTCCACTTGCATCACGTTTGGTTACTTTAAGTGAATTTTCAACCAATGAAGGAAGCAAAGGCCAACTATAGTTGAATATATTTAACGAGGCGAAGTCCTTTTCCTCTCTGAAGAGATCTTTGCCAAAAAGTTGTGCATAGACAGAAACAGACGCATTCCCGGTTATATCAAAATTCAAAGTCGGATGGTTTCTGAACAAATTATCATTATTTACCTTAAAATCCGTACTCAATCCCATTGACAAAGAAGCGTCTATGCTTGCGGCAATATTTTTGGTGTACAGTCCCATCCCGAAATCAAGTGTTGTTACCAATGCTACTCCCCCTTTTACATCAACTGAAATATTTTCAACGATATTAGTATCAGATTCCGTCAAATTCTCATAAAAGCCTTTACCATTTCTCATTCCGAACTTGGCTCCGAAACGCTTGGAGACACTTGTGCTGATAGAGCCTTCCGCACTGCCTTCAATTCCTAATTCCACATCAACGAATGGTCGTAATACCACAGGGCCTAATGTGAGCACGGTGTTCACGATTGTCCATTTGCCTGTTCGAGGAAACAATTTCCTATAACCCTCACATAAGGTTTTCACACCAATCTCACCATCAAAACCCGCATATAATGAAAGAGAGCAGTCGTAACGGTCGTCGCTCAGTTCAAAGTCAATCGACACCACCGCTCCAATGGATGCACCTCCAGAAACATACCCACCGGCGTGTTTGCCGGATAGGCCATCAAAACCGACAGTGAGGACATTTGGCGAACCAAACGAATGTTCAGCCTTAGTCTCACTTAGTTTTGAGACGGTGACATCATGGAATTTACCATCGACATCTTCCACTTGGGAGGATATCGTGTCCGTCACCAACATGATGTCAGCGACCAAATTTAGTTCTTTGAATATCTCATCCAAGGGAGCCGCTGTCGTCACGCATTTGTACAAGCCATCATCCTGTGAGACAGAAATCACCCTGTTGCCCAGACCGCAAGGGGTTTTGTCATCAACGACAGCGCTGCTTATGATTCCTCCCTTATATGGCAACAGTTTTTCCGGTGTTGATTCCGAGAAATATAGGATTGTGTCGGCCTCCACTTTAACAAGATACTGTTGTGTCGTCTCGCTTAGGACAATAACTTCATCATTGTACTGGTAAGTGATTTTGCCGCCTTCGATGTCTTCTGTCACAGGATGGTCAAACCCTTTTTCCTCTTCCGGTTCACCTTCAAGGACATTGATTTGACAAGCCACAAACAACACCGGAATTATAATAGCCAACAAGATATGTATATGTCTCATATCAATTTGGATTGATTCAATAGTTTAGAATGATGGATTCTTACTTGATTCGTTTGAAGTAAGTGATCAGGCTGTCAAAATATTCATCGTCAAACTCTTCACAGAGATGAAACTTGCCATCTTTTTTATAGCAATAAAGATCTTCGCCGTTGGTGTCATATTCATAGATTTTGAAACCTTTATACACTCCAACTACATCGCCGATTAATGAGTATTCAATATCATCCTGATCTCCCAGCCCCATGACAGCATTGAGATTCTCTGACACAACCAATTCCGATTGTGTCAGACTTAGGACAGGTAGTGACTCCATGCCATGAGAACCAACCAGTGTCACTTCTTTTGATTCCGGCGAATAGAAGTATTTGTTTAAATCGCGTTCATCATCATTCTCAAAATACATCTTTCCATCCTTTGTGAACACCAAGATCGCAACATCATCCATCTCTTCGGTATAAATCACCTCACCATTGAATACGAAATCTTCTTTTTCCCTCAGCCAGCTGCCGACAATGTCCGAAGCGCTTTCCTCGGAGTTTTCTTTGCCACAGGATGTCATTGACATCACCATACCACACGCCATGAGTATCGTGGCCGCTAATTGTTTGATCTTATTCATAATATTTTCAGTTTATATGTTCTCATTTCACACGTTTGAAATATAAGGTTTCTTTGTCACAGTACTTATTATCATCAAATTGATCACAAAGGTAATACTTTCCGTCTTTCTTATAGCAATAACGGACATATGATCCTGAGTATCTATAGATTTTGGCACCCTTGTACCTATCAATAACATCTCCAATCTTATCATAATCCAACATGTTGCCAAGGAGGCTTAAATCTTCCGACAGAGCAAGTTCTGACGATGTTAGTCGGTCGACACGATACTCCCACTGTTCCCCGTCAGCCAAGAATGTCAATGTTTTGGATTCCGGAGAATAGACATAATTATATTTTCCGTCGATATCCCCGTCATCATACTCGATTACTGTGCCATCATCCTTGAACTTATATTGGAATACATAATCATCCTCCACCTCTTCGACATCAACCTGCTCGCCATCAAAATATAGCACATCTTTCGTCAACTGCCATGTGCCGACAATATCCGCACTGTTTTCCTCAGAGTTCTCTTTGCCACATGACGCCATTGACATCATTACGCCACACGCCATGAATATCATGGCTGCCAATTGTTTGATTTTGTTCATAATGATTTTGATTTAATAATTTATAATAGACTCTGTTTGAGGATAATACATCTTTCCGTCCCAGGTCCTCAATAATAGTACTTACAGATTCTAAAGCAGTTATAATTATATTATAGTTCGCGATAATCTTTGCCCCCGATGGTCAAACTTGTCCCATCACACCAGTACTGGTGTTTCCGTCCATCAATGTATAAATATTTGTCATCAACGGTATACCAAGTTATATCATCGTCCTCATTTATCCAATCTATGTCACTTTCATATGACCCGTGGATGCCTGTACCGTCGGAAGAAAAATAATAATAGTCATGGACATGTTTTTTTCCGTCATTATAACGCACCTACTCTCCATAAAGTGTGGCATCATGCTCCTTATTCAAGGAAGAATCATCATCTGGGTCGCAGGATGCGAGCATAGCCGTCATGCAAAGGATCATCACGAATGCTGAATATTTAAGAATTGCTTTCATGTAACACTTTTCATAAGAATTATTTGATACGTTTGTAGTAAACGGTCTGACGATCATAATACGTTCCGTCTTCCAACTCGTCGCAGATATAGTATTTCCCGTCTTTTTTATAACAGTGAAGATATTCTCCTTCAAGGTTATATTCATAGATTCTCTTGCCGTTGAATCTGTCCACAGATTCTCCTATGCATGAATAATCTATATAATTCTGACCGAAAATGTCGCCTACTGTTTCGCTGATGACAAGTTCGGTAGAAGTCAGCCGCTCGATTCGAATCGTCTCCTGGCCGTACGAGTCCATCAGAATCAGTTCATTAGATCCAGGAGTATAGAAATACTCACTCTCATCGTCATCGTCTTCAAAGAACATCAACCCGTCATCCGTGAACACCAGCACTTCTTTTTCCCTTTCCGTATAGACCAATTCCCCATCGAAGGAAAAATCAACTTTGTACATTTGCCAAGTGCCGACAATATCAGCCGCATCTTCGGTGTCCTCTTTTCCACAGGATGTCATTGACATCACCATACCACACGCCATGAATATCATGGCCGCTAATTGTTTGATCTTATTCATAATATTTACAGTTAATTTGTTATCATCCCTAATATCGTGACACTGCTCTTAAATCCTGTGGGAATAACATTGCCTGCCCCAAATAGTGTTTTTCCTTAAAAAAATTCTTGATTTTAAGTTTTGCCCGACAACATACAACGAAAGTGTGGAGTTCCGCACGTTCATCCAATTGAAGGTTCTGACAAAACCCGAATAAGAATAAACGAAATGGAACTCCACACCTATGCATGATGTCTGTCATAAAGGTGGTGCGCCAAAAGACGTGCCATCGCGGACAGAGTCTGTACATAAGAAAAGAGTGCTGTTCGTTGTCCCCTTATTCGTTGGAAAACTGTCAGATTTTCAATTGAGGACCGCATGATCGCACTTTCCGTATTTCACGCCGGATCGCTCCGGCAGCGCAAAGTTAGGAAAATCTTTCAACCATGCAAAACAGCACTCGAAAATTCCTGTGCCGATGTTTCGTCCATGACCATTCCTTTCGGATTGCCATTATTATAGACTGATGAAACAGGGAGAATCTATCAATACGGCGCAAAAATATTCATCAATCCTCAAATATACGGATAATCAAATAATCCAACAAAAAGGATTCCACATGGCCATGCGTGATTCCTGCGTGATTCCTAGAATTCCCCTTGCTTTCCTGCTTGGATTTGCATATTTTTGTAGAATGATTATATCATGAATGACAATGACACAAAATCAAATAACTATCAATGAAAAAGATTATTTTAGGATTGGCGATCGCTGGAATCGCGGTATCGATGACCTCTTGCGCCCAGAGACAGAACACTCTGACCGCATCAGAAAAGGCTGACGGTTGGGTGCTGCTGTTCAACGGAGAGAACCTTGACGGTTGGCGTGACTACAATGGAGACTCTCTGACCAATGGCTGGATTGTTGTGGACGGATGCATCCAGGCTTCCGGCAGTGGAGCCGATGAGTCCGGCTACATCGTGACCGACAAGAAGTACGAGAATTTCGAGTTGTCCTGGGACTGGAAACTCACCCACGGCGGCAACAGCGGAATGCTTTACCATGTTGTCGAAAGCCCGAAATTCAAGGTTCCTTATGTCACCGGCCCTGAATATCAACTCATAGATAATGAAGGATGGGAGGAAGTGAACGCCCCTGCGAAACTTGAGGAATGGCAGAAACTTGGCGTTGACTATGCCATGCACCTTCCAGACTACAGCAAGATGAAGGTCAACCCTCAGGGAGAATGGAACAATTCCAAGATTGTTTTCGACAACGGTCACGTGGAGCATTGGCTGAACGGCGAGAAAATTCTCGAGTTTGAGGCGTGGACGGACGACTGGTTCGAGAAGAAAGCCAGCGGAAAATGGGGCAACGCCACTGAATATGGTCTCGCCCACGAGGGGGTGATCTGCCTTCAGGACCACGGCGACCCAGCGTCATTCAGAAATATAAAGATCAAGGAACTGCCTCACAAGGCCGGTCAGGAGGTCGAGCTTTTCAACGGCAAGGATCTTCACGGCTGGGAACTGTTCGGAAGCATGCGCACCGGTGTTGACGAGGAAGGCAATCTCGTTACAGAGAACGGTGAGGATCTTCGCTACGGCTACCTCGGTACCCGTGAATATTACAAGGATTTCGATCTGACGGTTGAGTTCAAGCAATGCTCGAATGGCAACTCCGGTCTCTTCTTCCATTCATTTGTCGAAGGCGGTTACCAGAACAACATCGTGAACGGATGGCAGTGCGAGGTCGCCCCTAAGGGTCAGGACACAGCCGGCATCTACGAGTCATACGGACGTGGATGGTTGGTTCAGATTCCGGACGAGAAGGAAGACATACTCAATGAAGGCGAATGGAACACGCTTCGTCTGCGTGTCGAGGGGAATAACGTGAAGACTTGGCTGAACGGTGAGCCTATGGTTGACATCAATGATGAACTGATCGGTTCAAAGTCCGGCCGTATCATGCTTCAGATCCACGACGGAAACAACATCAAGGTTCTTTGGAGAAACCTCCACCTTACCACGCTATAATTTCCCGTATAAAATACGGTAATGGACAGACAGAATTTTTACACAATAGGAGTCGATTTCGGCTCCGACTCGGTGAGGGCATTGCTGGTCAATGCCCTCACCGGGGAATATGTCCACACGGCCGAGGCTCTGTACACCAGATGGGGCATGGGGCTCTATACAGACAGGGCAAAGGCAATGTTCCGTCAAAACCCTCTGGACTATCTCGAAGGCCTTGAAAAGGTGCTGACCGATGTCGTTTCGCATTGCACGTCACCTGAGGCGATACGCGGCATCTCTGTGGACACCACGGGCAGTACTCCATGTCTTGTGGACAGGCACTGCAAGCCACTCGCTCTACATGAGGAGCATAAAGATAATCCAGACGCGATGTTCGTCCTCTGGAAAGACCACACGGCTGAAAGCGAGGCTACGGAGATCAACAATGCAATCAGAAACTCCAGCAAAGAATATTCCTGCCATTCAGGCGGCCACTATTCAGCAGAGTGTTTCTGGGCAAAGGTTCTCAAGACCATACGCCATTCTCCTGAACTTAAAGAAGATGCTTGCACTGCCATAGAATTGTGCGACTGGATTCCGGCTGTGCTGACAGGAGTGGATGACATCACAGAGATGAAATCTGGACTGTGCGCCGCCGGAGCGAAAAGATTGTGGGCGAAGGAATGGGAAGGATTCCCTCCTGAGGAGTTTTTCAATCGAATCGACAGCGTTCTTGTTCCTATTCTTAGGAATATGCCGACAAATATATCAGGTTGCGACAAAGCGGCTGGAGTAATATCGCCGGAATGGGCTGACAGACTTGGACTTTCGAGAGATGTGCTTATAGGAATAGGGAACATCGACTCTCACTCCGGAGCTGTGGGGGCGGGAATCTCCTACGGAACTATGGCCATGAATCTCGGCACATCTGCCTGTTTCATGGCAGTCACACCGCCGAACGAGCATGTTATTGACGGCGTTTTCGGACAAGTGGATGGTTCCATCCTTCCGGGAATGACCGGATATGAAGTCGGAATGTCAGCGTTCGGAGACATCTTCGCCTGGCTGAAACGAATTTTGGGATGGGCGTCTGAATGTCATGATGACAACATTCTTCAAAGACTCTCGGAAGAGGCAGCGAAACTGAACATCAGTCCGTCAACCCCAATTTCCACTGGCTATCTAAACGGGAGACGCTCCCCTGCCCCCGACAGTTCACTGACTTGCACCATAACCGGATTGACCTTAGGGACTTCCCCAGCGGAAATCTATTACGCCCTTGCTGAATCCGCCGCATTCGGGGCGAAGGCAGCGATTGACCATCTGATGAACAACGGAGTGCTTATCGAGCGGCTTGTCGCGATTGGCGGCATCGCATTCAAGTCCCCTTTCATAATGCAACTTATGGCCGACGCCAACATGAAAAAGATCGAAGTGCTTGACTGCAAGCAGTCATGTGCTTTGGGAGCAGCGGTCAACGCTTCTGTCGTGGCCGGTCTGTACCCCGATGTCCCGACTGCCCAGAAAGCATTATGTCCGCAGTCCGTCCGCACTTACACCCCATGTACGGAAAGACACGATATACTGGAGAGTCGTTATCAAAAATATCTTGAGCTAAGCAACTTGAAATAAATGGAGAATCAATCATTCGGAAAACGGCGAATATTCATTGTCGCCACTCTCTTCGTCGCGATCATCTGCAATTATCTTGACCGCCAGCTTCTGTCCATATTGAAGCCGGAAATCCTGGACTATTTCGGAATAGGTGATATTCAATATGCTTGGATTGTGAACGTGTTCCTGATCTGTTATGCGGTGATGTATCCCATTTCGGGAATACTCGTGGACAAGTTCGGACCCAAGCCGGTGATATCAGTCGGAATCGTAGTTTGGTCTCTGGCGTGCATCGGAGGCGGTCTGTCAACAAACGCCGTGCTTTTCGCCACTTTCAGAGGCATCCTCGGACTCGCGGAACCTACCATCATAGCCGGGCAGATTGTCGCTGTGACTGTTTGGTTCGAGAAACGGCACAGAGCCACTGCCAACAGCCTTTGCACGGCCGGAGGAGCCTTGGGAACTGTCATCGCTCCGCTTGTGATAGCATGGATGGCAAGGATCCTGCCTTGGCATGAGGTGTTCATCCTGGCCGGTGGCATAGGATTGCTCATCGCCGTTGTCTGGGCTTTTGCGTACCGTAATCCGGGCAAGGAAGTGCTCGCTGTGACAATGGATGCGGATGAGGATGCGGACAATTCTCAGAAATCCATCGAAGGATCCGCCGCATTCACTTGGACCGGTCTATGGAAAACCCGTTCCTTATGGGGGATATTGCTTATCCGCCTCATCAGCGATCCGGTGTGGTACTTCTGCTGCTTCTGGCTGCCAGGTTACCTGAGGAGCATGGGTGAAGCACAGGGACTCAGCCAGCAGGCCACTTTGGACATGATACAGTACATGGGCGGCGTGCCGTTCCTGTTCAGCGCCATCGGCGGGATACTGTCATCCATATTCTCAGACCATCTCGTCAAGAAAGGAATTCCAGCCCTCAAGGCGAGGAAAATAATGATGATAGGAATATCATTTGTGGCGCCGATATGCGCGCTGACTCCGCTCGTGAGCGGATGCGAGTCCATAGCGTTCGGGGCAAGGGCGTGGATGGTCGTGGGCATATTCAGTGTGATCGCCGTGATGTGCTCAAGCTGGCTCTACACCATCTGTGTGGTGGTGGCTGAGGCCTTCCCGGTCAGGAATGTGGCAAGCGTTGTAGGCATCACAGCGGGTGCCGGCGCTGTCGGAGGCGCAATATTCAATGTATTTGTGGGCTCGCTGCTCTCGTCGATGGGGAATATTCTGTTCGCCGTGATGGGTGTGCTTCATCTCATAGCCTCAGTGGTGCTATGGAAAATGGTGCGTCCAGAACGTCCCGTACAATATGCTCTGAATAAAAAGTAATATATATATAAACAAATGATCATGGAAACTAAACGGACTTACACAGAACCGGCAAGGGAGATTCCGGTAAGGGATAATGTGGATATACTCGTAGTCGGAGGAGGCCCTGCCGGCATCATGGCCGCGCGTGCCGCTGCCGGCAAAGGTCTCAAAGTGATGCTCATTGAGAGCCGCGGATACATCGGTGGGAATCTTACTCTCGGCCTGCCGATTCTTGGCTTTCTCGGCAGAAAGGGCAATCAGGTCATCGAAGGTCTGCCACAGACACTCATCAGCAGACTCAGGGCAAAGGGCAAGGCCTCGGAACATAAGCCTTGCAAGAACCACGTCAGCCTCACGATCATAGATCCTGAAGCCGTGAAGGACGTGGCTTTGGCGATGCTGGAGGAAGTCGGTGTCAAAATCCTGATGTATGTGTTCTGCTCAGGTGTCATCAAGGAAGGTGACGATGTGAAAGGCATCATAGTCGAAAGCAAGGAAGGTCGTGAGGCCATCATGGCAAAAACAGTCATAGACTGCACGGGAGACGCTGATGTCGCCTTCAAGGCTGGAGTGGAATGCCATAAAGGGGACTCTGAAGGAGGCATGCAGCCACCGACATTGATGTTCTCGATGAGAGGAGTCAATATGCCCGAGTTGAGGGACGCGATAGTGAACCATTCGGATGAATTCGACATGGACGTGATGCCTACCGAACAGTTCAAGAACGGTCCTTTCATCGTGGTCGGGTTCAGAAAGAAGATCAATGAGGCCAGAGAGAAAGGCTATGACATTCCGGTGGCCAGAACGATCCTCATCACAGGCCTGGCAGATGATGAAATCTGGGTGAATATGTCAAGGGTATGCGGTGTGGATTCCACCGATCCCGCCAGCTACACCGAAGGGGAAATCAAGGCCCGCTTCCAGAACGATGAGGTTGAAAGATACCTCAAGGACTTCATTCCCGGATTCGAGAACGCATGGAGAGACAAGGTGGCTCCGTTCATGGGAATCCGCGAGAGCCGTGTCATCAAGGGCGAATATGTGCTTACCGCAGATGACATCCTGAACTGCCGCAAGTTTGAGGACTCAATTGGTGTCGGCAGTTACCCTGTTGACATTCATCACAGCCACGGGGACGACTGCACGATGATGTGGTGCCCTGACTGCTACGACCTGCCTTACCGTATGCTGGTTCCGGAAAAAGTCGGTAACCTCCTCGTGGCCGGACGCTGCGCCTCAATGACCCACGAGGCGATGGCTTCCGCGAGAGTGATGTCCACTTGCATGGCCATGGGAGAGGCAGCCGGAAGGGCAGCAAGAATCGCATTGGAGGAAGGCGTGCCGGTAGCCAAGGTAAATGTGGCCGAGATCCGCAAGGAACTCAAGGAGACCGGGGCGTACCTCAGGGACTAAAGAATATAAAATTGTTCCAATCATGAATATATTCAAGAACAAATCATTGATTATTACGACCTTGACTGCGTTGCTTGCGATTGCTGGCACATCACAGTCGAGTGCCGCCGCGAAAGGTCTCAGCCGTGACGCGCAGGAGAAAGGTACCCACCGCGTCATGACCTGCAACATCCGCATAACGGGACTGCCGGAAGACACCAAGAAACCGGGATGCACCTGGGAGGAAAGACGGGAGGTCTGCCGGGACGTGATACTTGCCCAGAAACCAGACATCATCTGTATGCAGGAGGTCATCTATGACTCTAACGAGTACATGAAGAAAGAGTTGAAAGGCTACACTTCGTTCGGATTCTCAGGTCCCGAAATGGATCCTTTCACTGAAGGCTATCACTTCATCGGAAAGAATGTGGTATTCTACAAGACCTCCAGATACGAGATGCTCGGAGCAGGTTGCTACTGGCTGTCAGAGGAGCCGCTCATCGGGGGCACTGTATCGTGGGGAACCACAAGGGCAAGGCACTGCAACTATCTCAGGCTTCGTGACAAGAAAACCGGTGAGGAGTTCCGCATACTTGACACGCACCTTGACCACAAGTCCGACAACGCCAGACGTGAACAGGCCAAGATGCTGGTTGCGGAGGCTGGTCAGTATGCCGAAGATTTTCCACAGATCATCTGCGGGGATTTCAATTCAAGCATCACAGACGGGGCGGCCCAGACACTTCACGCCGCCAGATGGAAAGACGCTTACGAATGGATGGACATCCCGGACCGTTTCTCTTTTCATAATTTCAAAGGCGAGAAGTACACCAAGAAGAACACCCGCATTGATTTCATCTATCTTCACGGCAAGGCCAAGCCGGTTCATTGCCGCATGATCACGGAAAGGATCAAGGGCATCCTGCCAAGCGACCACTACTTTGTGATGGCTGATGTGAAGTTTGGAGACTAAAGTTACTGGCAGACAGAGACAATTACATCTCCAACAGTCAACTTCACAAGAGTCTATCCGGTTGAATGGAACAGTACTTACCGCAAAGGGCGGTATAAAAAAACGAAAACCCAGATTTTTGCACGTTACCAAAAATCTGGGTTTTATTTTTTTTTCATTCAGCTCGTCAATCAAATCTGAGCATTGAGTCGTCCAGCCACTTAGTTCCGACAAGTGCCTGATAGTTACCGGTGTCCTTACCAGAGCGGTAATTTCGGAAGTAACGATTCTCCGAAAGGACATTGCCGTCAACTGAAGTCAGTTTGAGAGTCACTATGCAAAGGCCGTCCGGCACGTCAGCGACATCAATGACTGGAGTAGTCGTGTCCTCAGTAGGACTAATGCTGGCGGCTTTTGAATATATCACCTCACCACTTGGGTTAACGATGGAAACACTGGCGGTCAGGTTTTCAAGATCACCACAGCTGGCGTTCACCACTTCAACCTGGTTTGACGCTGGATTCAACTGGATGTGCAGAGGTTCACAGGCCTTTCTGACAGCGGCACAGGCCGCGGTCGGACGGAACCAATAATCGTAGGTCTGCCATGCAAGGCTTGGCCAGGCACTATGTGACATCCAGATCAGGAGTCCTTTACGTCCGACGTTGTTCGCCTCGTACATAGCACGGTAGCCATCATAGTTGACCCACTGGGCATATTTCGCGAACGTTTCGGCGGACTCCATCGCTTGCTCACCGAATCGCCTTCTTACCATTCCGACAAACGCTGTGTCGCCCTGAGCTCCCGTTCTTGTGAAATCATGCTGTCCCCAGACATCGTTCGTAGGCCAGAGATGGTCCGGAGTGAGCATCTGACGCAGGCTTTCATATTCCATGATCGCAGGCATTCCCCTCTCGCTGTGGAACTTGGCAGCCGGGTTTTCGAAGTAGTACGAAGGCTCGACGGCACGGTAAGGACCGTGGCCGCTGACACCGTCATCTGCTGAGCTTGGAATATAAACGATGTCCGAATGAAGAGCGCTTACGGTCTCTATAAGACCGGCGTTCAACGCAGCAGGAGGATAGCCTTCGTTACGGCCGCAGTACAGACCGATGCTCGGATGCTTGCGGATAAGGCTGACATAATCTCTGGCATTGTCCAAAAACATCTCATTGTCGTCAGGATCCGGACCATCTGCCGGGTTGGCCAGCCAGAAATCCTGCCATACTACGATTCCATACTTGTCGCATGCATCATAGAACTCCTCATCGCCCGTCTGGCCGACCCAGTTACGGATCATATTCAGATTCATGTCCTTGTGCATACGGACCGCAGTTTCATATTCATCAGCCCTATAGCGGAGGTTATATTCACTGAAGCCCCAGTTGCCGCCTTTAGGGAAGAAGCGGCGACCGTTAATGAACATCTTAAGGTCACTCATAACATCGCCGTAGGTGAATTCCCTGATGCCAGCCTGCCATTCGATAGATGTCATCGCATCAGTCGCTCCGTCAGGGATGAATACAAAGGAAGCTTTGTGCAAAGCAGGCTCGCCGTAGCCGTTAGGCCACCAAAGAGCGATTATCTGATTCTTCAGTTGAGGATATTCCTCCGGGGTGAATATAATCGTTTCGCTCTCCCCTGCTTTCAATTCCACTTTCTTTGAGAACTCAATGTCGCTGATGGCCCCCCTCAGGGTTCCGCATATGGTTTTCTCTGGTCGCTGAGCCTGTCGAAGCGACTTGTAAGTTCCGTCCACAATCTTGACCGAAACGGTCATCGACGCAAGTCCATCCGTTATCTTGCTCTGAACCAAAGGATCACTTAAAGTCACAGCCTTCACCTTCTCGATCCGAACATCGTTCCATATTCCCATGTCACGTCCTCTGACTGTAGGCATCCAGTCCCAACCCACAGTGGCATGGAAAGTCGGGTTGTCGGCCCCGAGCTGGCCTCCGTTGAAGTCTGGGCTCTCGGCGTTTTTCTCCTTGACTGCCGCATAATGGGCTGGTTTTATAATGTGAACGGCAATGACATCATTATCGCCTTTTATCAAGTCCGTGATGTCAAAGCGGGAGCGTTTGAAGGCGCCGGCGATGTTGCCTACATATTTTCCATTGACATAAACCTCTGCTTTCCAATTTATTCCGTCGAATGCAAGAATCAAAGACTCACTTTCCGCCAGCTTCGACGGGCTCAGCGACTGGGTGTCCGGAGTCCACCTGTACCAAAAATCAGAATTGAAGAACGATTCTGAAATCTGAAGATTGTTGTCCGCGATTCCGGGATCCGGCACGGCTCCGGCAGCCATGTAACTGTAAAGAACGGTCCCCGGCACGACAGCCGGCAACCAATCAGAGTCGTCATATTCATTGGAGGAAATCACCTCGCCACTTTCCTTGACTGCCGATGCACGCTGAAGCAGCCACTCGGGTACGACATCTTCAACCACCTTAGGACCAAGCACTTCCATCTCACTCAAAGCGAAATGGCCGCTCTCATCAGTTCCCTCCATGGAAAGTCGTACATATCTTGCATTACCGGCAGCCTTTACAGAATATGTCAGAGAATCAGTCTGCGGAAGGTCAGCCACCTTATTCCAAGTCTTCTCATCGTCCGATACTTCAATGCTGCCAACATTTGACTTATGAATCCAATTCAGACGAACCTCACGGAATTTCTTTTTCGATCCAAGGTCAACCAGTACCCACTGAGGTTTGTCGTCAGCGCTCATCCACACGCTTGAATAAACCTCAGACGGAAGCACATTGAATCCGCGTGATTCTTTGGAATCATAAGGTCCGGTGTCTGAACTTCTTCCGAATTTCGGTTCCGTTGAGAAATCCACGGCATATATCACCCAGAAAAGGGCTCCTTCCATATTGAACTCAATTTTGAAATGATTGAAATCAACCGCATCTTTGAGTGGTATTTCCAAATCCAGCTCACGTGACGGACGTGAGATTGACTCGGTCTGTTTGTTAGGATCCGTAATCACTTCAGGGAAACGTTTTGTTCCCGGCAAGCCGGTGCCTCCGGCAAATCCGACCTGATTCATTTCCGCACCGGAATCACCTGCCTTGCATGTGACAGACCACCCTTTAACGGGTTCCTGGTAGACCACATACCCGCGCACACGCACACAACCGGCTGAAAACTTCTGTCTGCTCCATTCATATTCAAGGTAATTGGTCTCACCGTCCAGCCGGTTGCTTGAATATGGCCCGGCATCCACAGTCCACTCCTTCTCGCGCCGAGGCAATTCCCCCTCAGCCGTGCTGACTCTTAGCCAAGCAGGCTCGGCTGTTTCCACAACGCCATCCGTAATCAATTGCGCCGTAAGGTTGTAATCATAAGAAGACGAAGCACAGGCGGCCTTGTTCAAGGCAATATTCACAATCGGGTCGTTGGATGTACAACCAACCATTGCCGCGACAAGCATCATCGCTGCGGCGCCAGACAAATCTTGTATAGTCATAACTTGTTATTAATCAGTGAAAGCGGAGGATACAGGATTCGAACCTGTGGGGCCTTTCAGCCGACTTGTTTTCGAGACAAGCACCATAAACCACTCGGACAATCCTCCGTGTTTTGCGATACAAAATTAACAATTTTCGGGATAATTGTCAATTTCTTGAGATCTTATTTCTTTTGCTTTTTTATTTCCACCAAAGTAAGAGAAACCGAGATGAGCGTCTGAGCCAAAATGTAGGTCAGCATCACCCAAAATCCACGCTTCGGAATTCTCAGGTCAGTAAAGACTCCGGTAGCCAGAATCGTGTCAGAAACAACGAAAAGAACGTAACCTATGACCGTCACTACGAACAACTTGTTCTTAGTGTCCACGGCAGCCATGATTCCGGCATGGATGACAAAGGCGAAAACGCAGGCATACGCCGTCACGCACATTCCCATAAAGCCTTTCACCGCAAAGAATTGCGAAGCGACACTCATGATGATGATCAACAACGCAAAAAGGGCAACACTGAATATTCTTTTATGTCCTCCTTTGTCAGGGAACGGAATCGTGCACAAGTAGAACAGGTGTCCTATCAGAAATGCAAACAATCCGGCCAGAAAACAACTCTGACCGCTGAACATCAGCAACACATCCCCAAGCGCCCCGAACGCCATGGCCAGCATCAAAGTGACCACCCTGCGCCCGCAAACATCATTCTCCTTCAAAAGGAGCCAGCAATACAACGCCAGCGACGGCACAATCAATGGCTTGGTGCACACCGCAAGAACATGTCCCACAACGAATTGGCCGACTAGATTTCCTATCGAAGCCAGAACGAACAGGCTGAACACCATCTGACGCGGCACTTTTAGAGGCTTCATCTTTTCTGAATATTTCTGCGAATATACTCAATTATATTACCGTAAGCAACCTATTCCTTCAACGACAGTTTGCGCACCGAAGGCGGAATAGGATGAATGGACTCAGGTTCAATGTTACGTCTAAGCGTATCGGCCAGATTCTCCAGCGAGTCTTCCTTGTTAGCCTTTGAGAGTTCACATTCCCAAACCACAATCACATTCCAACCTAACGCCTCCATGGCAGCCACTTCCTGAGCGTCACGTTCCTTGTTCCTCCGGATTTTCTCCTGCCAGAACTCCACATTGGAACTCGGCATCCTGAACTTCTCACACCCTGGATGCCCGTGCCAGAAACATCCGTTAATGAATATCACAGTGTGGTATTTCCTGAGCACTATGTCCGGACACCCCGGCAACTTCCTGACGTGAAGCGAATATCTGAACCCATGAGCATGCAGGTATCTCCTCACGACCATCTCCGGCCGCGTGTCCTTTCCCCTGATCCTCGACATACAATAATGCCGCTGCTCTCTGGTCATCGTGTCGGACATTCCTCAAATTGCTAGGATACACTTATCTTGACACTCACTTAACAGAGTGCAAAGATAACAATAATCACGATTTTGAAAAGCGTGATTCCTCGACAATTACGCTTCGAGGAAGCAAACAGAGGCTCCAGAAGCGTGAATATATAAAAATAACGCCCGCCCCGAAAAGGAGCGGACGAATGAAGTTTTATCCATAATAAGGATTGTGTATATTCCTAATTCTTAGTCAGACGGGCTGTCCAACCGCCGCCAGGAGCCATGTGAATCTTCACTTTGCGGTCTGCAGGAACGATGGCGGACTCACGCTTGTAGTCACGGGCGGCGCGGTCGGCGTTGATGCCGTCACGGAATATTTCCATTGTCCATTCGCCGTCACCGAGGAAACCAAAATCAAGTGTGAGATCACGGGACTTCCAATCATTAAGGGAACCGACGTACCAAACGTCGCCACTGCGGCGGGCAAGGGTGATGTAACGGCCAAGCACACCATTCACGGCGATGCTCTCGTCCCAGACTGTCGGGCATTCTGCGATAAACTCAGTGCATTCAGTCTCAGCCATATAGTTGGAAGGAGAGTCGCACAGCATATTCAACGGAGAGTCGAAGACGACATATTCAGCGAGCTGGTGGCAGCGGGTGCCTTGGCTCATCGCCTCTGAGTTCACAGGCTGATAGTTCTTCTTGGTGGCGTTGCGCATAGCTCCTTGGGTGTAATCCATCGGGCCCGCGGCCATTCTGATGAACGGAACCGTGACATCATAAGTAACCTGATCGACTGTCGGCTTGCTCCATTTCATCTGCTCCAGACCGAAAACGCCCTCGTAGTTGATCACATTAGGATAGGTGCGGTTGAGTCCGACCGGCTTGAACGCTCCGTGGAAGTCAATCAAAAGTCCGTATTTGGCGGCGGTTTCAGCCGAACGCCTGAAGAAATCAACCATATACTGGTCGTCACGGTCCATGAAATCGACCTTGAAACCCTTTATGCCCATCTCGGAGTAATGCTTGCAAACATTCTCCATATCACGGTCGAAGGCATAATAGCCAGCCCAAAGGATAAGGCCAACGTTATGCGCTTTGGCATATTCACAAAGCATCGGGAGGTCGATTTCTGGGATTATCTGCATCAGGTCGGCCTTCTTGTTGACAGCCCAGCCCTCGTCCAGGATGACATATTCAATGCCATGCTTCTGAGCGAAGTCGATGTAGTACTTGTAGGTGTCGTTGTTGATTCCGGCGCGGAAATCCACTCCGTAAAGATTCCATGCGTTCCACCAGTCCCAAGCCACCTTGCCAGGCTTTACCCATGAATAATCCACCGAAGGATCGGCAGGCTCGCCGAGCTTCCATACCATGTCATTGACGGCAAGTTCCGCATCATTTGTCGAAACCATGATGATTCTCCAAGGAAAAGACTCTCCGGCAGTGCAGGAAGCGATGTAGTTCTCGCGATCCTTGACTACGCCCTGAAGCATATTGTGTCCTCCCTGTTCAACTGTCTTCGGGTACGGAGCGAAACGTCCGGTAAGGGTCGTAGCGTCGCCTTCGTTATAAAGGTACATCCCTGGGTAGTTCACAAGATCTGACTCTGTGACGAGCACCTTCATGCCACCCTCCGCCGAAACTGCGATCGGGAGGAACGCCAGACGTTCCTTGTTCCACTGTGTAAGAGCATGTATGGAATAGGTGTTCTCGAAAGAGTTCCAATACTGGCTCTCAAGGGTTTCCGTGTGCTGCTTCACATAAGGCACATAAGCGTCCCAATCCTTTGCGAAATTGAACTGAGCCTTCTCGGCCAACACCTTTGAATCATTCTTCAACGAGCTGGCAAAACGATAGGCCACACCTTCATCATAAGCACGGAATGCAAGTGTGAACTCTTTGAATATGAGTGTAATCTCATTGTAGTTGTCACGGACCTGCGCCTTCTTATAGGCAACGGTCGGGAGGATCTGATCCACGCTGGCTTTTTTGACCTTGCGTACTTTGTCGTTCTCACCGAACACGATTCCGTCTGACAAAGACATAGAAATATCCGATGGAGCGATCAGGTTGACACCATCTCTTGAAACCGAATACGAAACAGTCTGCCCCACAACAACAGTGGCTGAAAGATGCCCGTCAGGCGAAATTACCTTGTATGTCACATCTTTGGCCGCGACCGGCAGTATGGCCGCAAATGAGACGGCCGCCGCTGCAATTAAAGTTTTTAAAGTCATATAACAAGTAATTTTATGAATTATTCAACCTTGATTTTCAATGAATATGTTCCCGCGGCAATAGTCTTCGGTTTGCCGTTTGTGGCCGTGACAGTGGCTGTGGTGCCTTCCGGAACCTCTATCGTGAGCGAGGCCACATGTGACTTGGCTGACTTTCTGCTGAGGGATACACGGATCATTCCAAAGTGGGTCTCAAGAGAGGCGGACGCCGTTTTCAAAGACCCCATCTGAGGCTTGACCTCGAATGTCTTGAAGCCAGGTGATGTCGGCTCGATTCCGCAGAGTTTCTGACTTAGGATAGTCAGCGGGCCTCCGCTCCAAGCATGGTTGATCGTGCCACCACCGAAGCCCTCGCTGCCGATTCCCCAACCTTCGAACAGGGTTGTGTAGTCGTACTTAAGCATCTTGGCGTAGCGAGACTTCATCCTCTCGATGGCAAAATCACCGTGTCCCATCTTGAAGAGAGCCTCAAGGACGTACTTCTCCATGTAAGGGCTTGCGTGATACTCCTTTTTAAGGGTCTCTAACAGAGCCGGATACTTGTCAGCAGAGGCAAGGCCGGAAACGATGGCCATAGCCTGAGCGCGGTCGTCAGTCTGCTTCTTGTAGTTCGGATCACGGTAGGCGGAACCTGTCCAATAGTATGCGTCGAAACTGTCGGATATTCTTTTCATCAAAGCCTCAATCGTCTCCGCATCCTTCTCCTTACCGAGAATGCGTGCGAATTCCTTTTGGGATTTGAGGGCAAGATAATACCAGCAGTTAGTCAAGACTTCCGTGTCAATGTCATCGCCCCAGTCTCCCCAGTTCCAATCACCTGGACGGACTTTCAGAAGGCCATTATCCTGGAATCTCCAGAGACCGCCTCTGAACAGATAACGCTCGACTTTAGGATAGACTTCCGCCACAAAACTGCTGTCACCGCTGAACCAGTACTGAGTGTGGAAACCGTACCAGCCCACGGAAGCAAGCATCTGGAGCGGAAGTTCGCTCACACGGTTGCCGGCCGGCACCGGGGAGTAAAGCACTCCGTTGGCCGCTTGCCAGTTCACAAGCTCAAGGATGCCCTTTCTGGCGAGTAACTGACCTGACGGAGACAAAGCGTAGAAGGCCTCTCCCAGTTCATTTACCTCGTCTCCCCACCACTGGGCGCGCTCGCGGTCCGGGCAATCCATGTAGGTGTCGCGCATAGTGATGTAAAGAGTTCTCGCCGAACGTTTCCAAAGTTCGTTGAGGAACGGGTCCTCGCACTCGAACGAGCCTGAGAACTCAGTGTCGTAGCCTGTCTCACGGTACTTAAGGTCAAGAACCTTCACTCCGGAAGGCACTATGTACCAGACCTCGTGACCGTTCATCCAGCCGAGGTTCTCATATTCTTGAACGCCCTTGCGTGTGATGTACTCGGCTCGGACATTGTTCTCGCTGCCGCCGCGATAGTTGTCGGTCATTATCCTGACCATCTCTCCCCCTTTGGCCTCGACCTTTAGGTAAGGTGTGACCTGGGCGTTGTAAGGCAGTTTGCAATAGACGGTGTCGTTGGATAGACGGACAGAGACATATTCCTTAAGCCCGTAGTCCTTCCACATAGGAATCGGGCGCTCCACAAGCTCACCCATGGCAGGCCACACCATCTCATCCACTATGGCGGCTCTGAACATCTTCTTTCGTACATTGAAACCTGGCATATTCCATCCATGCTGCTCCTTGCCCGCATCGAAGCGGATGTTGCTTTCCGGAAGTCTGTAGTTCGGATGAGGCGCGTCCGTGCTGCTATAAGCCGGATTAGGGACGCAGAGCCATGAGTTGTCGGAAAGTATTTCCAGTTCAGGAGAAACAGCCTCGAAGATCAAAGCCGCCTGGCCGCTGTTGTTGTGGCTGAACCCCTGCTTGCCGAAATGCCAGAGCAGTATGGCTATAGTGTTGTTGCCCTCCTTGAGATAAGGAGCGATATCTACCTTGTCGTAATATGTTCCGTTAGGGAACGGACCGCGTTTGAGCCCACCTTCGAAGACAGCAAGCTCACCGTTGATCCACATCCAGTACTTTGAATCCACCGCTATTTTGGCGACAAGCTTGTCAGGACGTTTTGCCACATTGACCTCCTTACGGTAGGAAATCCAAGTGTTTGTTGTGCTTTGAACCCACGAATTGGTGATCCAATGGGCTTTCCAATCGGAACGTGACTCCGCTCCGGCCAATGAGGCCGCGGCGAGAGTCAAAGCCGCCGTGATGGCTGCCCTCCAGATGAGATTTGAAACTTTCATTGTCATATTCTTTGTTACTGTTCTCGTGTTATGCGGCCGGCATGACCGGCAAATCAAACAGCCTTGACCATTAGGAATGAGCCAAACGTCATGGCCGCAAGACAAATATAATCATTTTCGTCGATGAAATATGTGTGTTTGTCGATTTCAGTTGAATACAACCCACCGCACTATTACATTCGCCACCGTTTTTTTGATCATCAATGAATATGAAAAAAGACGTAATCATCATTATCTCAGCCATGACGGTCTACTGCATGACCGCCGGAGCGCAGACAAAAAAATGGACGTTGCAGGAATGCATCGACTACGCCGTGGAGAACAACATAGCCTTGCGCCAGAGCAGGAACGCCCACTTGGCCGGACTTGAAGACACGTATCAGGCCAAGGCCGCCATGTTCCCGTATCTCAACGCCTCTGCCAGTCAAGGAATCACCAACAGACCGTTTTCCGAAAGCGAGAACAGCACGGTCGTCGGGTCAGATGTCTACAGTACGTCAAAGGCCACAAGCTGGTCCGGTAACTACGGACTAAACGCGGGGATCACTCTGTCTAGCGGAGGAAGTCTTCGCACAGCGCTGAAGCAAAATCGATTACAGAACTCAGTAGATTCTTTGTCTGTGGCGGAAAACACCAACGATGTGGTGATTTCAATCGTGAAGGCTTACATGCAGTGTCTCTACGCTGGTGAGGCAGTGAAGGTCAGCGAAAGCACCGCCGAGGCATCGAAAGCCCTGCTTGACAGGGCGGTGGAGCTCAAGAACGCCGGAGAACTCAGCAAGGTAGATGTCGCCCAGCTGGAAAGCCAGCACGCAAGCGACCTCTATCAAATCACATCCTCCAAGGCGACTCTGGACAACTGCAAGCTGCAACTCAAGCAACTTTTAGAACTCGGAGTCTGCGATGAGATTGAGCTTGAAGAGCCGACCGATGACGAGACTGGAATCCTTAGATTGCTTCCAAGCAAGGGAGAAGTCTACGCCAATGCCCTTGAATCAATGCCGGAGATAAAGAAAGCCGGGCTGAACGTACTGGCGGCTGATTTAAGCATCAGACAGGCAAAGTCGGCATATTCCCCTACCCTATCAGCGACAGCGAGCCTCGGAACAACCAATGTCTCCGGAACGAGCGATTCTTTCGGCAGCCAGCTTGAGAGGAATTTCAACGAGAGCATCGGCCTCAGCCTACAGATTCCTATTCTTCAAGGCAGGAAGGCCAAGACAGCCGTCAATAAGGCAAAGATTGAAGCCGAAAACAGCAGACTGGAGCAAATGAGCGTGGAGAAGGCTCTGCTGAAGGAGGTCGAAGACACTTATCTTGAAGCGGTCTCTGCCCAGTCCAAGTACACTTCCGCCAAAGAACAGGCTAAGTACGCTGAGCAGAGCTACGAACTCACTGCCGAGCAGTTTAACATCGGGATGAAGAACACGGTGGAGCTTATAACGGCCCGGAACAACCTTCTTAACGCCCGTGTCCAGCTGCTTCAATCAAAATACACAGCCTTGATGAACAATGCGTTACTCGACATATACCAAGGAAACTATAAAATTCAATGAATATGAAAACCAAGACTCTATGGATTATCATCGGCACCATCGGCACTGCCGCCGCGCTTTGGCTGACCTTCCGTCCTACCGGGAAGGTAACAGTAACGCTTGAGACTGTCAGGGCTGAAAGGATAGACATCTCTAGTTCAGTCACAGCCACGGGTACAGTCGAACCTGTCACCAAAGTAGAAGTCGGCACGCAAGTTTCAGGCATCATAGACAAGCTCTACGCTGACTACAACGACATCGTCAAGGCCGGTCAGGTCATCGCCGAGATGGACAAGGTCAACCTCCAGGCCGAGCTTGCCTCCTCGCAGGCCCAACTCTCCACCGCCAAGACGGAATTCGAGTACCGGGAAAAGGAATATAACCGCATCAAGACCCTGCACGACAAAGAGTTGGTCAGTGATTCTGAATACGATTCCTCATATTATCAATACGAAACCGCAAAGAACGCTTATAACCAGGCGCAGGCATCGTTCACCAAGGTCAAACGGAATCTAAGCTATGCGACCATCACGTCCCCTATCGATGGAGTTGTCATAAGCAGAGCCGTGGAGGAAGGACAGACTGTGGCAGCCGGATTCGAGACTCCTACACTGTTCACGATTGCCAAGGATCTCACAGACATGCAGGTCATCGCAGATGTGGACGAGGCCGACATCGGTCAAGTCAAGGATGGCCAGAACGTGACATTCACTGTCGATGCCTATCCGGACGATGTGTTCAAGGGAACCGT
>ERZ808277.204-NODE-204-length-23657-cov-5.336497_pt1 | contig 23657 bp, 16 predicted proteins | sample MGYA00521240_ERZ808277 | MGnify/ENA primary metagenome ERZ808277 (study PRJEB31516, sample SAMN03275599) | gut metagenome | biome: mammalia-associated habitat; material: feces | host: Papio cynocephalus | place: Kenya | collected 2012-07-17 ... | reverse complement strand
CCGCCGGAAACTCGATGGAGGACATCCGGAGGCTCACTGAATATGCCCACAGATTCGGAACGCGCATATTTCTGACACTCAACACTATTCTTTATGATGATGAACTCGCAGAAGCGGAAAGGTTGCTCGCCGAGGCAAAGGCCGCAGGAGTGGATGCCGTCATCGCCCAGGACCTTGCGGTCTGGAAACTGACAGACCTGCCGGTCCACGCATCGACACAATGCGCCATAAGAACTCCAGAGAAAGCTCGGTTTTACGAGGGCATCGGTGCGTCGCGTATTGTTCTGGAAAGGGAGATGTCCTTGGAACAGATCAAGGCCATACGCAAGGCGGTGGACTGCGAGCTGGAGTTTTTCGTGCACGGAGCCCTGTGTGTCTGCTACAGCGGGCAATGCTACATGTCGGAACAGATTGCGGGCCGAAGTGCAAACCGAGGGGAATGCATACAGGCTTGCCGGTCGCTCTACGACCTTGTGGACGGATCAGGGAACGTTCTGGTGCGGAACAAAGCCCTGCTGTCTCTCAAGGATTACAATCTCAAGGGCAGGCTGGCGGATCTTGCGGAGGCGGGAATATGCTCGTTCAAGATCGAGGGGCGATTGAAGAACATCTCCTACGTGCGGAATGTCGTAAGGGCATATTCATTGGCATTGGACGAATTGGTCGCGGCAAATCCGGAAAAGTACCGCAGGGTTTCGTTCGGGCGCTCGGAAGGCGGATTCGCGCCTGATCTGGGGAAGGCCTTCAACCGTGGGTCCACGCAGTTGTTTCTGGACGGGAAACGGTCAGTCGGTTGGTCCTCGATGGATGCTCCGAAATCAATCGGAGAGGAAATCGGAACGGTGGCTTCCATCGCTCCTGCCAAAGATTCCGCAAACCGATCCGCCCGCGGCTCGGCAAGCAGCCGTGAGACAGGCAGAAACGTCACCATAACTGTCAAGATGAGGAATCCGGCCGACCGGCTTCAGAACGGGGACGGGTTCTCTTTCCTGTCCAAAGGCCGTGGGGAGATTGTCGGGTTCCGTGGCGATGCCTGTCAGGGGAATCGGATAACGTGCCGGAATGTCACCGGACTCTATCAGGGAGCGAGACTGTACCGCAATCTCAGCAGCGCTTTCGAAAAGGAGCTGGAGTCCAATCTGCCTATCAGGATGATTCCGGTGGCGGTGGACATTTCGGTTCGGATTTCAGATCCGGTCACTTCGACAAGCTCAGTGACCGAGGATAGTTGCGCAGTGACCGAAGAAGCACGGTCGCTGAGCTTGTCGAAGCGACTGAACATAGTTCACCTACCATCAAAGCGTCCGAACGAGCAGACATATTCATTGAAAATCAACGCAATAAGTCAAGACGGACGGAGTGTTGTGCTAGAGCGCGAGGCCGGCGGCAACGCGGCGAAGAACCCGGAAAGGATGCGTGGAATGTTCACCTCCCAAATCTCAAAGGCCACGGGAATATATTCATTCGCACTTCATTCGCTTGAGGTCGAGACACCGGATAGTTCGCTGCCGTTCCTTCCGGCCTCCGCGCTGAACGCCATCAGGCGTGACATCACCGCCGCCCTCGAAGAGATGTCTTGCAAGGCGGTTCCGCTGCCTACAGGCCAAGTGGTCAACGGTGCCGGAATCGTCAAAGTCCTTGACAACCGGGAAAACGCCAAAACTCTGTCCGAATGTCAAGACAGTCGGCAAGACCAGAAGCCGATCCTGTCTCAAGTCACGGATATTCAAGAATCGGCATCGGACGGCATCCACCTTTCGTACAAGGCAAACATAGCCAACCATATCGCGCGGGAAACCTATCTGTCATTGGGAGCCACTCAAACCGATGATGCCTTTGAGATCTCGCATCGCCCCGACGCCGAACTGATGCGAACCAAGTACTGCATCCGCCACGAGCTTGGTCTCTGCCCGATCCACCCAACCAACCGACATCAAAAGGCAAACCTCGCCATCGGCTCATCAGGCTCCGCCACAGCCAATCCGACCGGGCATCTATACCTTGCCAACAACGGCAAACGCTACCGCCTCACATTCGACTGCTCAAACTGCGAGATGACCGTCAAAGAAAAACGCTGAGGCAACTCCATATAGAATCGAAACAAAACCTTTTTGTTCTCGCAGAATCCGTACGCAATGATCAAAGCATAAGCATCGCCGCAGGGCGTATCTTCAGGAAACGGCAGATATGTCCAGCCGTTTTCAGGTTCGGCTCTGATTTTCCAGACACGAAATCATTCACTCGGGTCGTGCTGACTCCGAGTTCTTTCGCAAGTTGTTTCTGGGTAATATGATTCTCTTTCAATCCGTCAGCAATAAGTTCAGCAACGCTTGGTTTGGCTATAGGATAATGCTCCTTCTCATAATCTATGACAATGTCAGACATCATCATCAACTCAATGGCCTTGGGGTCATCCAATGGTGTGCAGTCATCAACCAAAGGAAGCAAATCCTCTACTCTTTTCCGCGCGAATCTGTACTGGTCTTCAGTGATCACCATCATAATTATACCCTCCTATATTGTTGAAGCATCAATTTTGTCATAATCTTGGTGTGTGCCGACGAAACGTATGAAAACATACCTCATCACAAACTTAACAACGACAATTAACCTATACTTGCCGCCACCGATGTTAAAAACATAATGTTGGTTTCCCACATAGTCAACTGTTCCGAAAGACAACCTCATTTCCGCAAAAGAATGCCATCTAGCATCCTCAACCAGATGATACCAACGTTCAAGCGGCACCTTCGCGTCTTCGTGTCCGGCTTGCTCGTAGAATTCCTTCAGTGTTCTATGCGAAACGATTCTCATATTAACAGATACAAATTTAATGATAATTCCGTAAATCAAGATTATTTTATCATAAAATCCCCATTTACGGAATTATCTTACAATCAACCGACTCATCAAGACAGTTCACGGTTTACAGGAAACTGAACGTGATGCTGACATCGCCGAAGCGGTTAGGCTTGCCGTTGTACTTTTCGAAATAGTTGTGGGAAAGTTTGCCGCGCCATACCAGATCATCATTGCGGCGGAAAGGGAGCTCTACCTCGAAACCGTAGGACTTGGACTTGATTTTCACAAGGCCGCTGGCCTTCCATGAAGTCTGCTTGCCGCCATCGTCCTCTATCATAAGGAACACGCACTCTTCCAGTTGCGGTGTCCATTCCGACACCAGTACTGTATTGAATCTCAAGGTCTTGCCGACATGTTTACGCTTCACATTGATCATCATGTCCGTAACGGATGGGCTGTAAAGCTTCAACTCTTCCTCGGTCTTGGCCGTGAATCCGTTCAAAGAGCCGCACTTGACGAAAAACTCGGAGCCGCCTGCAAACCATGAGTCATAATTCCGATGAGCCTTGAATTCCTTGAGGACCAGTGTACGGCAATCTTGAAATGACCTTGTCTGTGCGAAAGCCACTCGCTCTGGATAGAGAGCCTCCACCATCTGTGGAGTCAGATATGCGGAATCCTCGTTACGGTTGATGACCCAAACAGGATGAGAGCGAGCATATTCCTCATCCACAATCATTTCATTGACAATCCAAGAACCGTTAGGAAGCTGCTCCCTGAGGAATCCGACATTGGAGTCCGAGCCACGCAAGGTCATTGAATATGTCGGAGAGTCCTCGGGGTCGAATGTGATCACAGGCATGGTCTTCCCGTCCCAGTCTTCAGAATATGGCCAATAGATCTGAAGGCCGGAAGCGGAAAGAGCATCCGTGAAAGAACCCGATCTGGTATGTGACGCAGAAAGGGAGGACAGCAAGCCGGCCAAAGGTTCCTGGTAGTCAATAACAGACCTTGTCTGAAGCAATTCGTCCCCGACCCCTGAGCCCGGACAGGAGAACAGGTTCGAGAAAGGATATTCCTCATCATAGCCATTGCACGAAGAGGAACTTACAGCGTCAAAAACCTCTCTGACCTGCGCGGCGGAGAGAGGAAGAGACGAGAGCGTCCTGGCGATGCTTTCCGGAGAAAGATCCTGCTCTTCTCGGTAATCCTCGATGACCTGCACTTCCTGTGAGAGGTCCGGTTGCTCAACCCTGTCGCAAGAGGTGGGAAACAGAGCGGCCATCACCGCAAGGGCCGACACCACCGGCGCCGGTCGCCTTTTCAATGTTCTGAAATTCTTCATTTGAAAATGAGTTTAATGTTAATATTTCAGCACAAAGGGACACAAAAATAGCCGTGGAGTGAAATATTCCACGGCTAATTGTAAATTATGGCCTCAGAATAATGCAAAGAGGTTATTTTGAATAAAAGACAAAGCGGTTTTTGTCATAAAAATCCTTCACGACCTCGGTTTTGGAGAAGCCCGCGTCGCTGAAAACCTTGGCGGTTTCAGGGCCGAAGAGTTCATTAATTTCCGTAAGTCCCTTTCCTTCAGCCGAAAGGCATGTACGCGACAAGGCGGCGATGGAGCGGTAGAACACCAGCGGATTTCCGTCATCCACAAACAGAGCCGTTGAAGGCTCGTAATTGAGCACATTGGCTCTCATCTGGGCTTTCTGCGACTCCATGATGTATGGAGGGTTGCTGAGAATCAAATCAAAATCTCCGTCAACAAACGGATGGGATTCAGCAAGAACGTCCGCCACCACAAAACGAGGCGCCGCAGCTTCAGTCTCCTTGATTGTCATAGCGAAGTCCTGACTTGAAGCCACGGCGACAGCCCCTTCCGAAATGTCAACCCCGATCACTTCCGCACCAGGAATGTTCAACGCCACGGTCCACGCAATGCATCCTGAGCCGGTACATAGGTCAAGCACACGCACAGGTCTGGCTTGTTTGCCATAGGCCTTTCTCATTCTCTGCATCCGAGAGCCTATCTTGATCGCCTCGCGGCAAAGCAACTCAGTCTCCGGACGCGGAATAAGCACTTCCGGCGTGACCTTGAACCTCAAACCACAGAAATCAGCGAATCCCAGGACATACTGCACCGGCTCGCCGGCCGCTAGCCTTTCCAAATCAGCGTTCAGGCCGTCAAGAAACTTATCCTTGATCTGGTACTCCGGCTCAACGATGTGGGTGTAACTTTTTGTACCGATGCGGTTTTCGCAAAGCATCAACATGATGTTCCTCGCCTCTTTGGTCGGATAGAGAGGCTCCAACCGGGCCACTCCCGCATTCAGGAAATCCTTCAATAGCATAAGCTTGAAAATTTAAGAGTTAGAATTGAATATTATGAATTTTCAATGATTCCCGTCAGGAAATCAGTGATGTCAAGTCCGGCAGTACGAATCATCTTAGGCACGAGGGACGCGCTTGTCATCCCAGGGATAGTGTTGACTTCCAAGAAATAAAGGCCGTCCTCCGCAAGAATATAATCCATCCTCACCACTCCGGCGCATCCCAACTGCGAATATATCCTTTTGCTCACTTCCTGAATATGCCCGCTCAGGCTGTCATCGATCGGAGCAGGGCAGATCTCCTGGCTGTGTCCGTTGTACTTGGCGTCGTAGTCGAAATAGTCATTCTCCGTGACAACCTGAATGACCGGCAGGGACTTCACGCCTTCAGGATCCGAGTAAGCGGCACAGGTGAATTCCTGTCCGGTTATTCCCTGCTCGATAATGACAGAAGGCCCTTCTGAAAAGGCGAACTGAATGGCCTCCGGCAGGTCTTCCGCCTTGCGCACCTTGGTTATTCCGAAACTTGAGCCTCCGTCCGTTGGCTTCACGAACACCGGAAAAGTCAACTTATCCACCACCTTGCGGCATACGGCATCGATGTCCATTCCGTTGCGGACAAAAACATCAGGGGCACATTTCACGAAGTCAACCTCACGAAGGTAACTCTTGCAGGCGAACTTGTCAAAAGCCACGGCGGAGACAAACGCGCTGCAACTGCTGAACGGAATCCCCAACATCTCAAGATACCCCTGAAGCAGACCGTTCTCTCCCGGAGTGCCGTGCTGGACTATGTAGGCATAGTCAAAATTGATTTTCTCTCCGTACACCTTGACGGAGAAGTCTGTCTTGTCAATCTCAGGTCTTGCACCCTCGGCGAAAGGGATTCTCATCGCATCCCGTTTCTTCATGGCCACCAGCGACCATTTGCCGAACCGCGCGAAAATCTCATAGACATCGTACTTCGTCCCGTCGATGCGGGAAGCGACAAACTCCCCGCTGCGGCAAGCGACCTCCCATTCCGAAGAGTCGCTCCCATAAATCACTGCAATCCTCTGGTACTTGCCCATATCAATATATTCCTTTGTATATTATTCAAAATAATAGTCTTCCGTTTTCTGCTGCACATCCGCGGCGGTGGCATCCTCGCTTCCTCCGGTGCAGTTCAGGCTGAGGGTCACACCCGCAGGCGCGATGAACCTGTCGTTCTCCGAAATTCCGAGCGTGCCGTCCTCGATGACCTTTCGCATGAATATTCCCCATGTAGGGAGGGACATGTGCGCGCCCTGGCCGTAGGTGATCGACTGGAAATGCACCTGACGGTCTTCCGCTCCGGTCCATATTCCCGCGACAAGAGTCGGGGTGTAGCCTATGAACCATCCGTCGGCGTTGTCGTTGGTCGTTCCGGTCTTTCCTGCGATCTCGCCCATCAGTTTGTAGCGGTAGCGGAGCCTGCTTGCCGTTCCGCCTTGCACGACGCCTTCCATCAGATTGACCATCAAGTAGGCCGTGTTCTCCCCTATCGCCTCACGCTTGCGGTTTGTGAACTCGCTGATCACGTTGCCCTGTTTGTCCTCGATCCTGGTCACGAAAAGGGGCTCGATGTACACTCCTCTCGAAGGGAAGGTGTTATAGGCCGCCACCATCTCCCAAAGCGACAGGTCGGCAGGCCCGACGCAAAGTGCGGGCACCTCGTCGATGTGGCTCTGGATGCCCATCCTGCGCATCATGTCAGCCATCGCCTCCGGACCGAATTGTTTCATCAAGTAGGCAGAGATGTTGTTGGAACTGTTGGTGAGACCCCACTTGAGGGTCACCGTCTTTCCTATCCATTCCTCCTTGTCCGTGCTTCGCGGAGTCCACGTGTTTCCGTCCGGCAGCACGAAAGTCTGAGGCAGGTTCACAACCTTGTCGCAAGGAGTCATGCCCTCCTGCATGGCCAGCGTGTAGAGGAACGGCTTGATTGTCGATCCGACCTGACGCTTGCCCTGGCGGACGTTGTCATACTTGAAATAGCGGTAGTTCGGGCCTCCTACATATGCCTTGACGTGGCCTGTGCCCGGCTCCATGGCCACAAAGGCCGTGCGGAGTATGGACTTATAGTAACGTATAGAGTCGTCCGGGGTCATGGTCGTGTCGGCGTAACCTTTCTTATTATAGGCGAAAACCCGCATCTTCACAGGCTGCGAGAATGTCCTCAGAATCTGCGCCTCGCTCTTGCCTTCCTTTTTCAGGACACGGTAGCGGTCGCTCCATCGCCTTGCCTGCTTCATCACCCTGTCTCTGGTCTCTTCGTCTATGTCATTGGAGAAAGGCTTGTTGGTCTTGCTGCGGAGATCCCTGCGGAAATCAGCTTGAAGGTCACGGATTCTCTCAGCGACAGCCTCTTCGGCATATTTCTGCATCTTGTAGTTGATGGTCGTGTAGATTCTCAGACCGTCGCGGTCAAGGTCATACAGGCTTCCGTCAGCCTTCTTGTTCTTGTCCAGCCAGCCGTAGAGGCCATCGGACGCCCAGGCAAGAGAATCAGCGGAGTAATCCTCGGCAAAGGTATAGTCGGACCGGCGAGGCTTCTTCGCGCTCATCACGCGGCGAACCATGTCCCTGAAATACGGAGCCAGACCGGCGTTGTGATCCTGCACCTCGTAGTTCAACTCTATCGGGATAAGGCGGATGGAATCTCTCTGAATCTTGTCAAGATAACCGGCCTTCTCCATCTGGCCGATCACGAAGTTCCTTCTGGTCAAGGCCTTGTCAGGGTTGATCGCGGGATTGTACCTCGTCGGTTTGTTGACCATACCCACAAGCATGGCGCTCTCCTCGACCGTCAGTTCGGACGGCAGTTTGCCGAAGAATGTCTCCGACGCAGAACGCACGCCATACGCCCCGCTGCCGAAGAATATGGAATTGAGGTACATCGTCATGATCTCGTCCTTGGTGTAGTCCCTTTCCAGCTTGACCGCAGTGATCCACTCCTTCAACTTAATCCACACCATCTTGGCATGGTATATTCCGGGAATCTTCCGTCCCATATCAGCCCTTGGGTAGAGGGTCTTCGCCAACTGCTGCGTGATCGTGCTGCCGCCCCCTTGGCTGGAATTATGCAACAAGATCGTCTTGAAAAACACTCGTCCAAGCCCCTTGAAATCAATTCCGGAATGCTTGTAGAAACGGACATCCTCCGTGGCCACGGCGGCGTGGACAAGGTTAGGAGAGATCTCATCGTAGGAGACATACGTCCTGTTCTCGATATGGAACGTGGTCAGAATCTCCCCGTCCTCGGCGAGGACCTGCGTGGCCAGTTTGTTGTCCGGGTTTTCCAGGTCCTTGAACGACGGGATGTCGGCGAACATCCAGACAAGGAGTATCATAACTACAAGAAGCAGCACCGGAAACGTCACAACGATCCAGAACCACTTGGTTATTTTCTTTCGAGTCGAGTCGGTCATAATAAGGACAAATTTATAACAAAATTTGGAAAATTGCCCTGTTTGTGGCTTACTTTGCAGATTGAAATGGCAAACTATCTATGAAAGGCCTGTAAAATAGTACAATATGGCAGACAATCTAGTTATCGTCGAGTCTCCGGCCAAGGCCAAGACTATACAGAAATTCCTGGGTAACGGCTACGTGGTAAAAACAAGTTTCGGCCACATCAGGGATCTTCAGGACAAAAAACTGAGCGTGGACGTGGAAAGGAACTTCACTCCTGAATATGTCATACCCGCTGACAAGAAGAAAGTCGTGGCGGAACTCAAGAAGGCGGCGGAAAGCGCTTCCACGGTGTGGCTGGCATCCGATGAGGACCGAGAGGGGGAAGCCATCTCCTGGCATCTCTTCGAGACTCTCGGACTGAAGGAGGCACAGACAAGGAGAATCGTGTTCCACGAAATCACAAAGGATGCGATAGTCAACGCGGTGCAAAACCCACGCTCGATCGACATGAATCTTGTCAACGCACAGCAGGCGCGCAGGGTTCTGGACAGGCTTGTGGGTTTCGAGCTTTCCCCGATTCTTTGGAGGAAAATCCAGCCTAAGCTTTCGGCCGGGCGTGTCCAGTCCGTGGCTCTGAGGCTTGTGGTCGAAAGGGAGAAGGAGATCATGGCGTTCGAGAACGAGGCCTTCTACAAGGTCGAGGCGTTGTTCCATCCTGCCGGATTCCCGGCCTCGGTCAAGGTCAAGGCTGCCCTTGACACGAAATTCAAGACAATAGAAGAGGCGAGAGCATTCCTTCAGGACTGCATCGGAGCGAACTTCACGGTCGCCGATGTGGAAAAGAAAGAGGCCACCCGCTTCCCTGCGGCTCCGTTCACGACCTCCACGCTCCAGCAGGAGGCCGCCAGGAAACTCCGCTTTCCGGTAAGCTTGACGATGAGGGTGGCGCAAAGCCTTTACGAGAGGGGTCTCATCACTTACATGAGAACCGACTCAACGAATCTTTCCACCCTGGCTCTCGGGACGGCCAAGAAATTCATCACCGAGAACTTCGGTCCTGAATATTCCAAGACCCGCCAGTTCAAGACCCACAGCAAGGGGGCTCAGGAGGCTCACGAGGCCATCCGTCCGACCTACATCGAGAACACTGAGATCGAGGGCACAGCCCAGGAACAGAAACTCTACAACCTGATCTGGAAGAGGACGGTGGCTTCGCAGATGGCGGACGCCAAGGTTCTCAACACGACACTGAGGGTGGCTTCCGACAAGAGAGCCGAGAGGTTCAATGCGCAGGCCACCCAGGTCCTGTTCGACGGATTCCTTAAATTATATATCGAAGGGACTGACAGCCAGGACACAGAGGAAGAGGATGTCATGCTTCCTGACCTTCAGGTCGGAACCGCGATGGAGGAAAAAGGCATCAATGCGGAATGCAAGTTCACCGCCGCGCCGGCGAGATATTCAGAGGGCACTCTGGTCAAGAAACTTGAGGCCCTCGGAATCGGCCGCCCTTCCACCTATGCGTCTATCATCGCGACCCTTACCACCGGCAGAGGCTACATCGTCATAGGAGACAAGGAAGGCAGGAAAATCACCGTCAATGATCTGGAGCTGAAGAACGGGAACATCTCCGAAATCACGAAGACCGAGACCGTAGGAGCCGAAAGGGGAAGACTGCTCCCGCAAGAGATCGGAATGATTGTGACTGACTACCTTGAGAAGAATTTCACCGACATCATGGGCTACGACTTCACAGCCAACGTCGAGAAGGAGTTCGACCAGATAGCTGGCGGGAATCTCGTCTGGAATGATGTCATAGGGGCTTTCTACACCCCGTTCCATAAGAAGGTTGAAGAAGTGCTCCACGATGGGAACTACAGTCATGTGTCCAAGGATCTCGGCACCGACAGCGAGGGCAACAAGATCACCGCGAAGTTCGGGAAATTCGGGCCTTACATCCAGAAAGGCGATGGCGAGAAAGCCCAGTACGCATCACTTGGGAAGGGGCAACTCATCGAGAACATCACTCTTGAGGAAGCCCTGAAGATGTTCCAGCTGCCTCGTCATGTCGGGGAATATAACGGCGTGGAGGTGATCGCGATGAAAGGCCGCTTCGGCCCGTATCTGAAATACGGTGACAAGAATTTCTCGATCCCGCGCGGCAAGGATCCTCTCAAGATCTCTCTGGATGAGTGCGCGGCTGTCATCGAGGAAGGGCTGAACAAGACCGCCGCCAACTCCGTGATGGCTGAATATAAGGACAGCGACATCCAGGTGATCAACGGCAGGTACGGCCCGTACATCAAGCACGCCGGCTCAAACTACAAGATTCCGAAAGAGACTGACGCGGCCACTCTCACCGAGGCGGCATGTCAGGAAATCATTAACAATTCAAAACCGACTGAAAAAGGGCGTCGCCGCTTTAAGAAATCTTGATATTTTAAGATTTTTTATATAATTTAGCGGATGTTTAGTTATAAATCGAAAGCAATGGCAACTTATCACATCGATCAGATTGACCAGAAAATCCTTTCTTTCTTGGTCAACAACGCCAGGATGCCTTTCCTGGAAATCGCCCGTGAGTGCGGTGTCTCCGGAGCCGCCATCCACCAAAGAGTGAAAAGACTGGAAACCAACGGAGTCATCACTGGTTCAAGACTGCTCGTCAAGCCTCAGGCTCTTGGGCTTAACGTGTGTGCGTTCATCAGCGTCACGCTCTCCGAAGCGGACAAGTACCCAGAGGTCGTGGCCAATCTAAAGAAGATCGCCGAGATTGTGGAATGCCATTTCGTAACCGGGAAAGCCGCCCTGCTCCTCAAGGCATACTGCTTTGACAATGATCACCTTATGGAGATCCTTATCAACACGATCCAGAACATCCCTTACATCCAGTCCACGGAGACAATGATTTCCCTCGACCAGGCGATCGAGCGTCAGGTCTGGGTCAAGGACTACAAGCGGACTACCTACCAGCCCGGCGAGTTCGAGAAGAAGACGAAATGATCAGCCTCGCGAGGGACAGGTCCTCGGGAGACGTCAGTTTGAAGTTATACCTCTCTCCGTCACAAAAGGAGAGGGGTATTCCTTTTTTGCGAGCCACGGAGGCATCATCGGTGAAAGCGGTGTCGAAGGCCTGCGAATATGCCGACTTGATGTCCTCCGACAGGAACATCTGCGGAGTCTGGGCTCCGTAAATCCTGCCGCGATCCACGTCCTCACCCTCGGGAGAGACCATGATTTCTTTCCCGTCAGCGCCCTTGACACGGTCTATGACTTTGAGCGTGTCAACCGACGGGATGACAGGAATGAGGGCATGGACTCCTCCCTGTTCCATCCGGTCGAACATATTCCTGATCAGGCCTTGGGAAAGGAGAGGTCTGACACCGTCGTGGATGGCCACCACGGTTCCGTCCGGAACTTTTCTCAATGCGTTTCTTACGGAATGAAAGCGGGTGAACCCTCCGGGAACCAATGTCTGAGGACAATCAAAACCTGAGGAAAGGCAATATTCCTTCCAAAAAGATATGTGATTCTCCGGAAGCACTGTGATCACCTTGATGTCAGGAACCGCTGAGGTGAACGTTTCTATTGTCCTGCGAAGGACCGGAACACCGCCAAGTTCCAAGAATTGTTTTGGAACCGAAGCACCCATTCTGACACCGCTCCCGGCGGCCATGACAATTAATATTCGTTTTCTGCTCATAATAATTCTTACAAATATAACTTTTTTCGTATATTTACAAATTGTATAAGACACAATAAAAAATTTTGAAATCGAATATAGTACAGTTATGGCATTTTCATTTCTGACTCAAGAGATAGCGATGGACCTCGGGACAGCCAACACGGTCATATTCAGGAATGACGAGATTGTGATGGACGCTCCGAGCATCGTTGCGATAGACAACAACACGGGTAAATGCATCGCGATAGGCCGTCAGGCCAAGCTCATGCACGAGCACACGAACCCGGGGATCAAGACCATCAGGCCACTGAGGAACGGCGTGATCGCCGACTTCAACGCCGCCGAGATGATGATCAAGGGCTTCATCAAGCAGGTCAACAACAAGAAGAGAACCCTCTTCACACCGAACCTCAAGATTGTGGTCGGCATCCCTTCCGGGAGCACCCAGGTGGAAATCAGAGCCGTGCGCGACTCCTGCGAGCACGCCGGAGGACGTGACGTGTACCTGATCTACGAGCCGATGGCGGCCGCGCTCGGTATCGGCCTTGACGTGGAGGCGCCTAAAGGCAACATGGTCGTGGACATCGGTGGCGGAACAGCAGAGATAGCCGTGATATCATTGGGAGGCATCGTGGTGCAGGAAAGCATTCAGACAGCCGGTGACGTTTTCAACAACGACATCCAATACTACATGCGCCAGCAGCACAACATCAAGATCGGAGAGACCACGGCGGAAAAAATCAAGATCGCCGTCGGGGCCGTGATTCCAGACCTTGACGAAGAGCCGGAGCCATACGTGGTTAACGGCCCTAACCTGATGACAGCCCACCCTGTGGAAGCCGCGGTCACCTATCAGGAAATCGCACATTGCCTCGACAAGTCCATCGCGAAGCTGGAGTCGTCAATCCTGCACGTGCTTGAGCTGACCCCTCCGGAGTTATATTCAGACATCGTGGAGAATGGAATATTCCTTTCCGGCGGCGGTGCGTTGCTGCGCGGACTCGCGAAGAGGTTCACAGAGAAGGTCAACATCCAGTTCCATGTCGCCGAGGATCCGCTGCGCGCCGTGGCGAGAGGCACCTGCATAGCGCTTAAAAAGACATCCAACTACTCATTCCTGATGAGATAATGCCTAAGGAGAGATCTGTTGTCCAGAACATCTTTACAGTCGCGGTCTTCATCATTCTGGAGGTCGCGGCTGTTCTGATGCTGTCGAACAACAATCAGCTCCAGAGAATCTGGGTCGCAAGAATCTCCCACGGATTCATGGCCAAGGTCTGGGGCACGACACAGAGTGTCTCCAACTACTTTTTCCTGAAGAGGCAGAACGATGAGCTGGCTCTGGAGAACGAGAGGCTGCGGGAATTGGCGCGCGGCTACGAAATGGCGGCAAAGATGGCTGATACGACGGCGCATCCCGTTCTGATGGACGACGGGTTCAACTACATTCCGGCCACAATCATCAAATCCAGCACAAACACGCAGCACAACTACCTCATCATCGACAAAGGCAGCAAAGATGGAGTAGTCCGCAATTCCGGCGTGATCACCGGGAAAGGCGTCATCGGAATCGTCGATGCCGTCAGCGAGCACTATTCCTACGCCATTTCCTTCCTCAACACGGAACTGTTCATCAGCGCCAGACTCGGAGAGTCGGGGGCTGTCGGGCCTCTTGCATGGGATGGCACAAGTTCCGACAGGGCGATTCTGAAGGAGATTCCGCTCCAGTTCAAGTTCGAGCCCGGAGACACGGTCTATACCAGTGGCTACTCCACAATCTTCCCTCCAGACATCCCGATCGGAGTGGCCGGTGAGTCCAAGATCATCAACGGGGCTACCAATGAGATCGAGGTAAACCTGTTCCAGAACCACAAGGCTCTGAAATATGTCACGGTCGTGGCCAACACAAAAGCCGCGGAGATAGAGGCCATAGAACAAGAAGAACAGCCGTAGAGATGAGAAACAGTTTCACACTCACATACATCCTGCTGACGGTCGCCCAGATGATCCTGAGCAACTACTTCCATTTCACGCCCTACATGATGATCACGATCCTGCCTGCGATGATACTGTGCATTCCGACCAAGACGGGCACCGTGAAGGCCATGCTGATAGCGTTCGCCACGGGGCTTGCTGTGGATTTCTTCGCGGAAGGGACACTTGGCATCAACGCAATGTCCGCCGTGCCGGTGGCTCTGCTCAGGAGACCGGTCATCGGAATGTTTTTCGGCAACGAGCCTTTCGAACAGAAAGAGAATGTGACCATACGGAAATATGGATTCGCCAGAGTGACGATGGCTGTCACTCTGATGACGATGCTGTTCCTTCTCATCTACATTCTGGCCGATTGCGCCGGGACAAGACCGTTCTGGTTCGTCATCACCTGCCTGGGGCTCTCCACACTGGCCAGTCTAATCGCGTCCGTCTGCATCATCAATCTGCTGACCTATGAAGACAGAAGGTAGAGGCAAAACTTTGGTCATAGGTCTGTTGGTGGTTGCGGCCATCATTCTGGGAAAGTTGTTCTACATCCAGATCATCAATGACAAATACAAGACCGACGCGACCAACAATTCGATGGTTTATGACATCATCTACCCGACCAGAGGCATCATCTACGACCGGGACGGAAAGATCATCGTCAGCAACAAGGTCACTTACGACATTCTCGTCACTCCGAAGGAGGTGAAACAGTTCGACACGCTGCTGCTGGCCGGAGCCCTCAACGTGACGCCTGACTTCATCAGGGATAAGATGAAGGAATATGCCCGGAACCGTCGCCGCATCGGCTATCAGAGCGTCGTGATGCTCAAGCAGATAAAGCCGGAGACATATATGCGGTTCGCCGAGATCCAGTACAACTTTCCAGGCTTCAGAGGACAGGCCAGAAGCATCCGGGACTACCCTGTCAACGCCGGAGGAAACCTGCTCGGATATGTCTCGGAGGTGGATGCCGGCTACATAGAGAAACATTCCGGAGAATACCGCCCGGGAGACTATGCCGGAAAGACAGGTATCGAGGCCGCCAGGGAAAAGGAACTGCGTGGGGAGAAAGGATACCACATCTACCTGCGCAACTCCCACAACCAGATCGAGCAGCGTTACAAGGACGGAGAGATGGACAAGGAAGCCGTGCCAGGGCACGACATATACACAACAATCAACGCTGACCTGCAGCAGTACGGTCAGGAACTGATGAAGAACAAGGTCGGAAGCCTTGTGGCGATCGAACCCAAGACCGGAGAGATCCTGACGCTCGTCTCCAGTCCCGGAGTCGATGTGAGCATGCTGGCGGACATTGGCCAGCACTACGACGAGATCATAAAGGATCCGCACAAGCCGATGTTCAACAGAGCCGTGCAGGCGCCTTACCCGCCGGGTTCGGTATTCAAGCTTGTGAACGGACTGATCGGGCTGCAGGAAGGCACTCTCACGCCGGACATGGCATATCCCTGCAGCCAAGGCTACCACTTCGGAAACCGAAAGCTTGGATGCCACGTGCACAGGTCTCCTCTCGTGCTGGAAGAGGCCATCATGATGTCCTGCAACGGCTATTTCTGCTATGTGCTCAAGAATATTCTTGAAAACAAGAAATACCACGACATCGGCGAGGCGCTGGACAAGTGGAACGAGTATGTCCAGAGCTTCGGATTCGGGCACAAACTGGGAAGCGATTTCCCGGCGGAGCTGGGAGGGACAGTCCCGACATCCAAACTATACAACAAACGTTACGGGAAAGGCAGTTGGAAGTTCACGACCATCATCTCTATCTCCATCGGTCAGGGTGAGGTTGGAGTCACACCTTTGCAGATCGCGAATCTGGCCGCCACTGTGGCCAACAGAGGATGGTACAAGATTCCGCACATCGTCAAGGCTTCGGAGGGTGTCGAGATCGATCAGAAGTATTATGAAAGACAGTACACCATGGTTGACACCACCAATTTCAAGAAAGTGATCAACGGTATGTGGAGGGCTGTCAACAGCGGCTTCGGTTCAGGAGGAACGGCATCAATCGCAGCGGTTCCGGGTCTGGACATCTGTGGAAAGACCGGCACGGCTCAGAACCCGCGCGGAGCGGACAACTCCGTGTTCATCTGCTTCGCCCCGAAAGACAACCCCAAGATAGCCGTCGCCGCTTACATAGAGAACGCCGGCTTCGGAGCCACATGGGCCGCCCCGATCGCTTCCCTTCTGGTTGAGAAATATCTCAACGGAGAAATCAGCGAACAGCGGCTTGGGTTGGAAGACAGGGTTCTTCAAGGCAATCTGATGTCAAAAGTCAAGGCCTATAATTGATTGAGTGATGGAGAACTTTTCGGACAGAGGCATAAAGAAGAGCGTTGACTGGGCATTGGTGGCAGTCTACATCGCGCTCATTCTCATCGGATGGATCAACATCTACGCCTCCATCCATTCCGAAGAGCCGGCCTCGATATTCGATTTTGGATTCCGGTGCGGAAAACAGTTTGTGTGGATCCTCACAGCCTTGGGGCTTGCCGGAGTCATCCTCTTCGTGATAAACCCGCAATTTTGGGAAAGCACATCACTGATTCTATACTTAGGTGTCCTGGGAATGCTTGTGGCCGTGATATTCCTTGGAATAGATGTCAAGGGATCCCGATCGTGGTTTGAATTCGGGCCGATAAGATTCCAGCCGGCCGAAGTCTCGAAGATCACCACGTCATTGCTGCTGGCAACACTTATGAGCCAAGCCAATTTCAGGATAACCAGGTTCAAGGACTTTCTTCTTACAGCTCTGATACTTGGAATACCGATGGTCGTCATTCTGGCTGAAAGCGAGACCGGATCCGCGCTGGTCTATGTCGGCTTCATATTCGTGATGTACAGGGAAGGTTTCTCGGGTTGGTGGATTTTCTGCATAGGAATGGCCGCTCTGCTGTTCATTCTTACCCTTACTGCCTCGGCATACGTGTCCATCGCCGTGCTCGCCGGGATTATTCTGCTATGCAATTTCATGGAGTCCAGCAAGATAAATGTCCGTTTCTGGATCTTCGCCGGAATATTCCTGATACTTTGCCTGCTGCCTTGGGTCTTCGGAAAATTCAATCCTGAATCCTTTGTTTCTAAAATAGACCCGCTTTACATCCTGATCGGTATTTGCGTCATCGCGGCGCTATATCTTATTATCATTGGTTATAAGTCACGCCGCCGCTTTTTGTCAATGTCGGCCTTAGGACTGGTCGCCGGCATAGCCCTTGTGCTCTCAACAGAGTTCATATTCAACAACATCCTTCAAGAACACCAACGAAAAAGAATAGAGGTTCTTCTTGGCATGAAAGAAGACCCGACAGGTGTCGGCTACAATGTCAATCAGAGCATGATCGCCATCGGTTCAGGTGGATGGAAGGGCAAGGGATTCCTTGAAGGGACACAGACAACATTCGGCTTCGTGCCGGAACAGAGCACCGATTTCATTTTCTGCACAGTGGGGGAAGAGTGGGGATTTGCAGGATGTCTGGTCGTGATCTCGCTCTACATCTTTTTGATAATAAGGATTATTTCCGATGCTGAAAAAAGCAGGGAGGCTTTCACACGCATCTATGGTTATTGTGTCGCCTCGTGCATATTCATGCACCTCTTCATCAACATCGGGATGACGATAGGGTTGATGCCCGTGATTGGCATTCCGCTGCCGTTGCTCAGCTATGGTGGATCGTCGCTGTGGGCATTCACGGTGCTGATTTTCATATTCATAGCGCTTTACCGGCAAGAGAAGAAGTACTATTAGTCGCACCGCATTGCTAAAAATCAGACGCTTTGGTGCGGTTTTGCTTATTCAATGACATTTTTTTAGTAAATTTGCAGTCCACTGCCTTGGTGGTGAAATGGTAGACACGAGGGACTTAAAATCCCTTGGACAGAAATGTCCGTGCGGGTTCGATTCCCGCCTGAGGCACAAAGGGGACGGCTGACGCCGTCCCCTTTGTGCTTTGCCCCTCTCCCCAAACCCCTCTCCCTAGCGGAGAGGGGCATACGCTTCGCGCGGCCGGTCTTCACCGGCTTGGCTGACGCCGTCCCCTTTTGTGCGTTTATTTCCTAACACTACTTCAGAAAGACGAAGAACACCGCCAGGACCAGACAGGCAAAAGCGGCGATGTGATTCCAGTGAAGCGCCTCGCCCTTGAAAAGAAGTGTGACCACGAGGGTGAATACTATCAGCGAGACAACCTCTTGGATGACTTTCAGTTGCATGAGGCTGAACGGGCCTCCGTTGCCGTTGAAGCCGAGACGGTTGGCCGGGACCTGGGCGCAATATTCAAAGAAAGCCAATCCCCAGGAGAAGAGGATGACCAGAATGAGCGGCCAGCTGGTGGAGACTTTCATCTCCTGAAGCTTCAGATGGCCGTACCATGCGAATGTCATGAATATGTTGGAAAGCACCAACAAAAGAACTGTTCCTATCGCTCTCATAATGTCTTTGAATATAAACGGACACAAAGGTAGTAATATTCTTTAGTTTGTCATGTCCCTTCGACAAGCTCAGTGACCACCGAACCAACAGGTCGCTGAGCCTGCCGAAGCGCCGACGTGGCCGGAATCCAAAGCAGAATAAATTATAATTTGAAATTTCTTGCAGCATTTTTGCTTATATATTTTTTTGGACTTACCTTTGTCAGACATATTGTAAAACAATTTATAAACCGATAATATAAAATCATTATGAGCGAAGAGAAATTCAGGATTGAATCCGATCTTCTTGGGGAACTTCAGGTTCCGGCTGAGGCCTACTACGGTGTTCAGACACAAAGGGCTCTCAACAACTATAAGATTTCCAACACAAGGATGCGTGACTATCCAGAGTACGTGATCGCGATGGCTTGCATCAAGCTTGCCGCAGCGGAAACAAACAAGGAACTCGGAGCGCTCGAGCCACACATCGCAGACGCCATCGTCGCTGCCTGCCGCGAAATCATCGACGGGAAGCTTCACGACCAGTTCCCGGTGGACATGATGCAGGGAGGAGCCGGCACATCAGTGAATATGAACGCGAACGAGGTCATCGCCAACAGAGCCCTCGAGATCATGGGACACAACAAGGGCGAGTACCAGTTCTGCTCTCCTAACGATCATGTGAACTGCGCGCAGTCCACCAACGATGCCTATCCATCAGCCTTCCGTTACGCCTTTATCAGGATGAACAGGAAACTGGAGAAGAGTCTCAAGGATCTTATCAATGCCTTCAAGGACAAGGGCGAGGAATTCAAGCACGTCATCAAGATGGGACGTACACAACTTCAGGATGCGGTTCCTATGACATCGGGCCAGGAATTCCACGCCTACGCCACCAATCTTGAGGAAGAGGTTCTGAATCTTGAGAGGAACGCGAACCTTCTCTATGAGATCAATATGGGCGGAACAGCCATCGGCACCGGTCTCAACGCCAAGCCAGGCTTCGCAGAACTCTGCGCCAAGAAGATGACCGAACTGACAGGCGAGCATTTCATCGCCGCCCCGGACCTAGTCGAGGCCACACCTGACACAGGCGCTTACGTCAGCTACTCAGGAGCCCTCAAAAGACTGGCGGTCAAGCTTTCCAAGATCTGCAACGATCTCAGGCTCTTGACTTCAGGTCCACGCTGCGGACTCAAAGAAATCAACCTTCCGCCTATGGCTCCAGGCTCATCCATTATGCCGGGCAAAGTCAACCCTGTCATTCCAGAGGTGACCAATCAGGTATGCTTCAAGGTTATAGGTAACGACACGACTGTCTCATTCGCCGCCGAAGCCGGACAGCTTCAGCTGAACGTCATGGAGCCGGTGATCGCAGAATCCATCATGGAGAGCATCACATGGTTGACAAACGCGATGAACACCCTGCGTGAGAAGTGCGTCGAAGGCATCACTGTCAACAAGGACCGCTGCTACGAAATGGTCAAGAACAGCATCGGCATCGTGACCGCCCTCAACCCTATCATCGGCTACAAGGCCAGCACCAAGGTCGCAAAGGAAGCCCTTGAGACCAACCGATCAGTCTACGACATAGTCCTTGAGAAAGGCCTCCTCACCAAGGATGAGCTCGACAAGGCCCTTGACCCAAAGAATATGATCAGGTAATCATTTGAGAAATATCCCAAGAAGGCCGGCTGAAAAATAAATCAGCCGGCCTTTATTTGTTTTTTCACCTTTTTTCGATCACTTCGACAAGCTCAGTGACCGAAAAAAGCACTGACACGCTGACACTCGGAGCGAAGCGACGCAAGGGGTTTGGGGAATACGGTCCCCAATGCCCCACCGGGGCTGTCACGTAGTGACTGGGGGTTGAAGGATTTTTGTGCTGTGCACAAAAAAGCGCCGGCCCCAAGGGGTCGGCGCTTTTGCATATTCATTAATCAAAGATTATTTCTTTGAAGGTTTGGCATTGCCATTCTTGGCGGCAAGGCGCTTCTGGTTCCAGATCGTGGCATCGTACATCACAGGTGTACCGATGAAGATGGAAGCGTAGGTACCGATGCAGATACCAAGGATAAGGGCAACAGCAAGACCTCTGATGGATTCACCTCCGAAAATCGCGATCGCGAGCATGGTGACAAGCGTTGATACAGAGGTGTTGACTGTACGGGTCAACGTGGCGTTGATGGCCTGGTTGGTATTGGTCCTCACATCCACGTTAGGATGCAGGGTCCTGTACTCACGGATTCTGTCGAAGATAACCACGTTGTCGTTGATGGCGTAACCAATAATGGTAAGGATGGCCGCGATGAACGTCTGGTCAACGTCAAGATTGAACGGCAGGATTCCTGAGAACAGGGAGAAGAAGCCAATCACGATGATGGCCGTGTGGGCAAGAGAAACCACACCACCGAGACCCCATGTCCAACCCTTGAAACGGAAGGCGATGTAGGCGAAGATTACGAGCAAGGAGAGAATGACCGCGATGATGGCGTCTCTCTTCATGTCGTTGGCGATGGTAGGGCCGACCTTGTCGGAAGAGATGATACCGTTAGGATTGTCAACCGTTGACTTGAACTCATCAAGAGTGATGTCTGTCTCGGCGAAGAAAGGCTTCAAAGCATTGTAAAGTTTGGCCTCAACCTCAGCGTCAACATCGGTTGACTCCTGATCGTTCTTGTACTGGGTCGTGATCTTCATCTGGCTCTCGCCACCGAACTGCTTGACCTCCACCGCTCCGTCAAACTCAACCTCAGCCGCGCTACGAACCTGCTCTGCCGTGACAGGCTGGTCGAAACGAACTACATAGGTACGTCCACCAGTGAAGTCAACACCATAGGTGAAGCCCTTGGTGAAGATAGAAACAATCGCGATGACAATCAATGCACCAGAAACGATGTAAGACCACTTACGGGCTGCAATGAAGTCAAAATGAGTGTTCTTGAGGAAATTCTTGGTGAGATTGTTCTCGAACGAAATGCTCTTGCCCTTCTCGATGCGGTCATCAAAGATAAGCCTTGTGATGAAGATAGAGGTAAGGACAGAGGTGATGATACCGATGATCAACGTTGTGGCGAAGCCCTGCACTGGACCGGAACCGAACACGAAGAGAACGATACCTGTAAGGAGGGTGGTCACCTGACCGTCGATGATGGCGGAGTAGGCGTTGCTGTAACCGTCAGCGACAGCCTTGCCCAGACCCTTGCCGGCGGCAAGCTCTTCCTTGATACGCTCGTAGATGATCACGTTGGCGTCAACTGCCATACCCATTGTCAAGACGAGACCGGCGATACCAGGCAGTGTCAGGACGGCTCCGAATGAGACGAGGACTCCGAAGAGGAGAAGCACGTTGCAAAGGAGGGCGATGTCAGCGGCGACACCGGCGCCCTGATAGAAGAAGATCATGTAAACGAGAACCAAGAGGAACGCGATGACGAATGAGATCATACCGGCGTTGATTGACTTGGCTCCGAGGGAAGGACCGACAACCTGCTCCTGGATGATGGTGGCAGGCGCAGGAAGCTTACCTGACTTGAGGACGTTCACAAGGTCGGTTGCCTCGTCCGGTGTGAAGTGGCCGGTGATTGAGGAGCTTCCGCCCGTGATGGCGTTCTGCACGTTAGGGTATGAATATACCATGTCATCGAGAACGATGGCAATCTGCTTGCCGACGTTGTCGCTGGTCATGCGGGCCCAGATGTTGGCGCCCTCGGCGTTCATGCTCATGGACACAGAAGGTTCACCGTTAGAGCCGTGGTCGTAAACGACACGCGCGTCGGTGATGACACCTCCGTCAAGCTTGGCCTTGCCGTCCCTAGAGGTGGCTTTGATGGCGACGAGTTCGAAGACGTTGTCACCCTGAGCGTACTCTGAAGGCTTAACAGACCACATCGGCTTGAACTCGGCAGGGAAGATCTCGGCGATCTGAGGCATTGAGAGATACCTGTTGACCTTGGCGGTGTCAATAGCGGCGGCGAAACCGATGCAGGCGTTGTTGGAGCCTGAAGGGCTGAGCACCGCGAAGAGCGGATTTGATTTCCTGACGGCGTCCATCTCGGCGGAATTGTTCTGGCTCTGCGCTATCTCGGAATTGAGAAGGGAATCAGCGCCGGCCGCCGCGGCAGCCTCAGGCTCGGCAACCTCTGTGCTGTCGGCCTCATCAGCAAGAATCTCGGCCAGTTTGGCGTTGGCTTCGGCGAGGTAACCGGAAATCTCCTGGTTGGTGTAGGTTTCCCAGAATTCGAGGGAAGCGGTTCCCTGAAGGAGTTTCCTGACACGCTCAGGCTCCTTGACTCCAGGAAGCTCGACGAGGATACGTCCGCTGTTTCCAAGCTTCTGGATAGAAGGCTGGGTCACACCGAAACGGTCGATACGGCTTCTGAGCACATTGAATGAGTTGGCGACGGCGCTCTCGGCCTCCTCACGGATGACACTGATGACCTCGGCGTCGGTGGATGCCGGGGTGATCTTGTCCTTCATCTCGTAGGTTCCGAAAATCTGGGCGAGGGTCTGGCCGTTGGCCACTTCCTTCCATGCGTTGGCGAAAAGGGTGATGTAATCCTCACGAGAATTCACGCTGCGCTCCTTTGCGAGGGCAAGAGCCTTCTGGAACTCAGGATTCGCGCTGTTGCCGGCAATGGCCTTCACAAGATCCTGAAGCTGCACCTGCAGCATGACGTTCATACCGCCCTTGAGATCCAGACCGAGGTTGATTTCCTTGGCCTTGCACTCCTTGTAGGTGTTCCAGAGGAATACCTTCTTCGAAGAGATGGAATCAATGAATACCCTGTTCTGTTCTTTCCTGATCGAATCCAGATAATAAGCCTGGTCATTTTCAGGAATCTGGGCGAAAGACGCCGAATTCTGAGCCGCGACGGCGGCCTTCTCGGCGAACTTCTCCGCTTTCTTTTCCTGGATGGATGTCACCGCAGTGAAGGAAAGCTGCCAAATGGAAGCGATCGCAAGCAGAATGGCGACAAGCCTTA
>ERZ808277.203-NODE-203-length-23668-cov-3.177614_pt1 | contig 23668 bp, 16 predicted proteins | sample MGYA00521240_ERZ808277 | MGnify/ENA primary metagenome ERZ808277 (study PRJEB31516, sample SAMN03275599) | gut metagenome | biome: mammalia-associated habitat; material: feces | host: Papio cynocephalus | place: Kenya | collected 2012-07-17 ... | reverse complement strand
ATGGAGCCTACGAACGGAATCGAACCGGCGACCTCTTCCTTACCAAGGAAGTGCTCTACCGACTGAGCTACGTAGGCACAAACGTCCGTTTCGGGACCCTTGCACCTTCACATGTTGGCCTGCCGCGGAGACAGTCCGCCATGAGAAAGTCCTCCAACAATATCACAACACCACCGGGCAAGTCAAGACTTTTTATTACGTCTTCCAGCCTTACGGTTCCGCCGCCTGCGCGGCTTCTACTGAGCGCCCGATGGGGCTCATCCGCCATCCGCATCCCCCGCAGGCGGAAAGACGGCAGCTCAGAGGCCGGCCTGTTTACGCAGGGCACGGAGTTCATCGCGCAGGAGCGCGGCGCGTTCGAACTCGAGGGCTTCGGCAGCCTGGCGCATCTCCTGCTCAATGGCGCGGAGGGCGCTCTGGAGGTCTTCGGGGGAGACGCTGCCTTCGGCGACCTGGCGGGCAGTAATCAGCGGGGGCTCCGAAACTATTTTGCCCTTTGTTCCGCGACGGGCGCGGGCAGAACCGGGCGCGCCGGGTGTTTCGCCGCCAAGATCTTCATTGATGGCGCGGCGGGCAGATTGGGGAATAATGCCATGTGCCTTATTGTAGGCCTGTTGTTTCTCACGGTGGGCAGCGGTTACGGCCAGAACGGCTTCAATGGCAGGGGTTCGGCGGTCGGCATAGAGGATGACGCGGCCTTCGACGTTGCGGGCACAGCGGCCGGCCGTTTGAATAAGCGAGGTTTCACTGCGCAGAAAGCCTTCTTTATCGGCATCCAGAATGGCCACGCAGGTAACCTCAGGCAAATCGAGCCCTTCGCGCAGAAGATTCACGCCGATGAGGGCGTCGAAGGCGCCGCGGCGAAGGCGAGCCAGAACGTCCACGCGGGCAATAGCGTCCAAGTCGGAGTGGAGATATTCGCATCGGAGGCCGACGTCCGTGAGATATTGGGCGAGGTCTTCGCAGGCACGTTTCGTGAGGGCGGCCACAAGGGTTCGGCCGCCGATAGCGGTCTGTGCACGGATCTCTTCGATGAGATTATCGATTTGGCCGGCAAGGGGGCGGACTTCAACCACGGGGTCGAGGAGTCCGGTGGGGCGGATGACCTGTTCAGCCTGAACGGTAGAGACAGCGCGTTCCGTCTCGCCGGGCGTGGCTGTGGTATAGAGAATACGGGGGACGCGCGCATCAAACTCATCATAGGTGAGCGGGCGGTTGTCCTTGGCAGAGGGGAGGCGGAAACCATTGTCCACAAGGATCTGCTTGCGGGCCTGATCGCCGTTGTACATGGCGCGGATTTGGGGAAGGGTTACATGGCTTTCGTCAACAATACAGAGGAAGTCCTTGCCGAAGTAATCGATCAGCGTGGGGGGCGGCACACCCGGAGCGCGACCGGCGAGGGGAGCGGAGTAGTTTTCAATACCGGTGCAGTAGCCCATTTCCGCAAGCATGGCCAGATCATATTCCGTGCGCTGACGGAGGCGCTGAGCCTCCAAGAGCTTCCCGGCGCGGTCAAAGGCCTCCAGTTGTTCTGCGAGCTCCTGGCGAATACGCCCAACGCCGTCAAGGAGCTGATTTTTTGGCATCACGAACTGCGGGCGAAAGCAGGCAGGAAGGAAGCGAACCGAGGACTTTGCCGGTGGTGGGGTGAAAGCTCTGGAGAGACTCGATTTCATCTCCGAAGAAGCTGACACGGATTCCCTCGGTGGCGTAGGAGGGGAAAATATCCACCACATCGCCGCGCACGCGAAAAACGCCGGGGCGCGGCTCGTAATCGTTTCGCTGATATTGAATCTCCGTGAGTTGTTCCGTGAGGCGTTCACGGGGAAATTCCTGCCCCACGCGCAGGGAAATCATGAGCCCGCGGTAATCTTCGGGCGAGAGCAGACCGTAGATGCAGGAAACGGATGCCACGATGATCACATCGCGCCGCCCCAAAAGCGCATGGGAGGCGGCCAGGCGAAAACGCTCCAGGTCTTCGTTGATGGAGGCGTCTTTCTCGATATAGGTGTCTGTCTGCGGAAGATAGGCCTCGGGCTGATAGTAATCGTAGTAAGAGATGAAATACTCAACCGCGTTATCGGGGAAAAAGGCTTTGAGCTCGGCATAGAGCTGGGCGGCGAGCGTTTTATTGTGCGAGATAACCAGCGTGGGGCGGCGGAAGCGGGCGATGACGTTGGCCATTGTGAAGGTTTTGCCGCTGCCGGTCACCCCGCGCAGAATCGCACGGCGGGCGCCCTGTTGAAAAGCGTTCACCAGTGTATCAATGGCCTCGGGCTGATCGCCCATCGGCGCAAAGGGTGCCGCCAGACGAAAATCCGCCGGGCCGCCGTGCATTTCGTTCTCAAAAGCTGTATCGAGCATGGCCGACAAACCCCGGCGGGGGCACGGAAATGCATCGCCCCAGTGGGGCGGCAATTACTGAATACCGATCCGCTGGGCGTAAAGGACTTCCTTTTCGTTACACCCGAGCGCCTGCGACAGTTTGCCGCGGTCGATTGAGCCAAGGAAGACAGTGGGCCACCCCTGAGAGGTACAGTAGAGGTAAAGATTCTGCCCAACGAACCCGGCATCCACCAGCGCATTCTCGCGCGTTTGGTTCGCACTGTTGTAATGCAAAATCACAAAGGCCGAAGCGCCGCGCAGCTGATCAGTTAAATCCACGCAGGCGGGAGTAGGCGTGAGCGTATTGGCTACAGGGTCATAGGTAAAAAGCCCCTCCGCCGTGAGTACCGCCAGCTCAATCTCCTGCTTGTTCATCGCCGAGGGCGCCGTCCGCTTACCATCCGGGCGTGTTACGCCATTGGCCGCCCAAAGAAGGTTGGAGAGCTGCTGCAGGGTTGGCTTGGCGCCGGCCGTGCGGCGGTTGCTCTTTCGGTTGGCGAGGGCTTCCATGAGAGGCATTCCGCCCGTTTTTACAGGCGCAGGCAACTTCACAGCCTCTTCCGCGCACACAATACACGCAGCCAGCAAAGCAGGGATGAACATCAAAGCAGACTTTCTCATCGTTTTTTTCCTTTCCAAACGCCTGCTATTATAGCACTGCGCGCAGCCGCTGACCACCTGCGCGGCGTGCCTATAACCGCCTGCACACAGCATGACGCTCCACGTATCTCACAAAAAACGAGGATTCCCCTGCTCATCAAACAATTGCCCCGGCAGGCTTCGTTTTTCTTTCGGCGGGAACCCCGCGTCAAACGCCGCTGCTTCCTGGGGTGATACCGCATAAACCGCCGGCGGAGCATATTCCCCAGCCGCCGACTTCAAAAAATCCGGCGCCAGCTCCCGGCACAAAAAGAAGGAGGTATCTGCCCCTCCGGTAACCCCTGATAGCGAATACCGTAACGGCTGGCAGGTTCGAACCCGCACTTGCCGTAAAACCCGATCGCTCCCTCCAGAAAAAGCGCCCGCGCGCCCCACGTCTCTGCACGGGCAATCAGAGCCTGCAGCAGCTGCGAGCCTAACCCCTGCCCCTGTTTCTCCGGCACAATGGCAATCGGCCCCACGTGCAACACCGGCAGCACGCGCCCATCGTCCGTGTGCAGTTGGGAGCGGACACAACAGGCCTGCCCGACCAGCTGCCCCGCCAACCGCATCACCAGATTCAGCTCCGGCACGAAGTCCGCATGAGGCCGCAACCGGTGCAGCAGATAATGCTCCACACATCCTGGGCGATAGACATTCCAGAACGCCTCCCGAACCACCCTTTCCGCCATTTTGACGTCTTCCGGGCGTTCCCGGTCAATCAAACCCTTTTCCGCCATGCCTGCTTCTTTCATTCATTACCCGCGCCTGGCGCTGAACCGCCGCAACACCATCCCTATACGCCGACTGCGCTCCATTTCGCCATAACATAGCACAGATCGCCCCGCCAAATACAACCGTGCGGCCAAACACGCCGGGGCACAAGAACGCCCCTCATAACCGAAGAGGTTCCCAAACAAAACCGGCGGCCTGAAACCCAGGCCACCGGTTTGCCGTCTCAATCTGCGGTCATCAGTCGCGCGAAACGCGGGCACGGAAGACCGTCCCCGATGCCGGGAGCGGGAAGGTAAACCGGCGCACGCCAGGTTCTGCATCGGCAGGCGTTACGTCCGTCAACCGCAGCGCCGCATCGTCTGCATCCTCTGCGGCCAACACCACACCTTCGGGCGTTACAAGGGCAAAGCGAACCCCTTCAGCGAAGTCTGCGGCATCGGCTTCTGTCCCGATCACACGGAAGCCCACATACACCACACCTTCCACCACCGACAGTTCATGGATACCGAAGTCGTAGGCCACGGTTACGACAGCCTGAAGCGGATCATCCGCCACAGGCGAAGCCGTGACCACGCCCGAGAAAACAGCCGCCACATCGTTGGCCACGGCCACATCTGTGGTAATGGCTTTACCTGCACTGTTGGTAACCGTTACGGAACTCACGCGCGAAATCACGTCCCCGCCGGGAAGCTTGGCTACCGCGGCCGCCACAGCGGTCTTCACCGCCTCGGAATAGTCTTCCGCGGCGCCCTCGGGCAAATCGATCTCAGGCGAGCCGGCATGTTCCGGGCGCACCCAAATCTCGATCGAGCGGACGGAGTAAGCCGATGTATTCAACGTGGGGAATCCGCACGTGAAAATACCTGTAAGGGAATTGGTCTGATACCAGCTCTGATACCCCTGATGATTCGCCAGATCACCCAAAAGGATCTCATCGTTATCACTTCCGGTCGTTACCGACCAGTGGCTGTAGGAGAAGAGCGTGGAGGCAGGCATCCCGCTGTCTGCGCGCCCCACACCCTCCTCATAGAGCCGGAACACCTGCATGGCGCCATACCCTCCGAAGGCGGTATTGAGCGTGCTGTTCCAATCAAAGACCGCGCCTTGCGAAACCGGGTGTGCCGAATCTGCAGCTCCTGTGCTGAGCGTACCGCCGCCGAATTGAAGCAGCCCCTCCACGCCATCGGCCTCCACGGGCTCGATCCCGGGCATGTTGGAGGCCACGCGCAAGTTGCTGACTTTGGTGCGCAAGGCCGTTGTGGGCAGTCCTAAAGCTTCGACCGTGGTATAAGCAGAGGGGCGATCCATCGAAACCCAGAGGTAGCGCAATGCACCGTCAGGGCGTGCGAGTGTGACGTAATACCCCACACGGTCAAACGCTTCCACCTTTTCCGCCACCGCGGTGGAGGTGAAGGCGGCCTGCGCCGCCGCGGCATTGGCATAGGCCGCCCGTAGGGGCACATCATAGGTCTTCACCTGCACATAGCCCTTGCGGAGCGCCTGCGGCACACGGCTGGCCACCGCCCTGCCCTGCGCGGTGAAGGCGACTTTGGCCGCACCTTTCACTACGACGACTTCCGCTCCGTCGGCGAGCGGCGAGCCCAGCGTGAGCGTTACGCGGCGGCCATCATCCGAGAGCGCGGTGGCCGTTACCTCCACCGTTTCCCCGCCCGCCGTCACCGTCACCGCGGCGGCCTCGCGCTGCTGCCGGTTGAAGACCACGGTCAGGGAATCCATTGCACCCGCCGTCTGATAGGCTGCCGCAATCGCTTCCTCATCCTTGAGGCCGCCCGCGTCTCCGCGAATGGTTTTGATGGCTTCAAACCAGACCGCCGCCATACGGTCATACCCAGCCTTGTTGGGGTGCAGGTCGTCAATGTAATACCCTTTATTATCCGCGGCGGGGAGCGCATCATACATACTGGCCATAATCACGCGGGCATTGTCGCCGAAGGCAGCCTTACCCGATTCATTGAGTGTACCCAGCACGCAGGGCACTTCCTCCCCATTCACCGTGAGGGTGGTCGTCGTCGCCGTGAAGAGACTCTTAATACGCTCGTTATAGGCCTTGATGTACGCATTGATCTTTGGGCGCGTGATGCGGGCCGGCGTAATGGGCGAAACGATGAACCACGTATTCGGGCGGAGGTCTGCCATCGTTTTGACCAGGGCTTTCCAGTGGGTGAAGACATCCTCCGCCGTGGCGGCGGCCACCGACTCATCGGTGGTGTCCACGCTGTCATTGGTGCCGATCATCAGCAGCACGGCGTCAGGATAACCCGCCTGTTCCAACCAGTTGGGGGCGCCCTGCAAGAAGCCGGAGCGGCCATTATTACCCGTCTGCACCCGCTGGCCGCTGAACCCGGAGTGATAGCGGCAATCTTCCACTTCAATGTAGGAGCTGCGGAAGAGGCGTGCGCCAACGAACCGCGGGGTCATGCCGGAGGCGGCCATCATCCGTGCAAGCGAGCGGCGGTAACTGGGCGCGTCTTCACTGGAGTTATACCCCTCGGTGATGGAGTCGCCCATCGGCATCACGATAAAGTTATCTGTTGTGCGCTTCACCGTGAGCGTCCACACGCCGGTGGCGGCATCCTGCGCCTTAGCAACATGCGCGGCATTTTCCAGCCCCTTCCACTCAATCCGGCTTTCATCCGTTTCGCCGGGGATGGTGAGCACGGTGTAGACGCCGTCTGAAAGAATGGCGTAAGCCTCCACATCAACCACCACCGTGGCCGATGCCGGCATTTGGGCAAACGTCAGCGAGCCGCCGGGCACCACCGTCAGCTTGCCGGTGGTTGAAACCTCCCCTGTGAGCGTTACCGGAGCCTGCGCCGTGAGCGACACCGCGCCCGAGACCGTGCCGCTGAATGTGGAGGCCGCCGAGACCGTAAGCGAAGCCGCCGAAGACGATGTGAGCGTGCCCGAAGTGCCGGAGAACGCCGCGGGGAGCGCCTGCGAGGTGCCGTTGAGATCAAGCGTGCCGCCATTGAGCGTGAGTGTGCCGCGCACAAAGGCATTATCGCGATTGAGGCGTACGGTGCCCTCCGTAACTTTCAGCCCGGCAAAACCGAATTGCGAAGAGAGCTGCATGGCGCCTGCGCCCTTCTTCTCAATCGTTGTGGCGCCGCCGTCTTTCCAATTGTCCACATGCAGGCCGCCAGTGAAGTCCACTTCCGTCTCTGTGGCAGAAGAGTCGCCAATGGTAAACGTATAGGTAGCCGTGCCGGAAGTTCCGGTAAAGTTATATGCGGCAGCAATCGTTGCCGTGCCGGGATTGTTTGCGGCGTCATAAACCAGCGCGTCCTTTGTTCCAATGCCGAAGACACCGTTGCGGATGGTCATCACGCCGCCGGCCTGGCCGCCCAGCGTCAGCGTCTGCACCGAGAGCCATCCTGTTGGCGTGCTGCTGTCGGCGCCGTTCGCATAATTCTTCGTCTGATTCAAATCAAAGATGCCGTTTTTCAGGGTGAGCTTGTTGGCCCAAGACCCGTTCTTGCCCGTGCCGAGGGCGGCCTGTTTTTCCGTTACGCCGCTCTCAACCACCGTGCCGCCCTCAATGGTTACGCCGCCGGAGAAGGTGTTCTTGCCCGTCAGCTTCAGAAGACCGGAGCCCTGTTTCAGGAGGCCGGTTGTGCCTCCAATGGGCTCGCCCGAAATCGTGTAAGCCGTCTTGTTGTTATTGACCGTGAACGAAGCAGGGGACGAAGCGGCCGTCACAGTAACCGGCTGCAGCCAGACATCGGCCACATCCTCGAAAAGCCAAGCGTCGCTGCCCGACTTCTCGATTGCTTCACCCGCTGCCAATTCCTGCACCGCGTTCAGCATCTCATCATCCGCCGGGCGCCCGGCGTAAATCGCCAATCCCTTGAGCGTGTAATTCAGCCCGCCAGAAGACGCATTAAAGAAGTTACCCAAGTGCAGCTGGGTCACATTAATGCCCCCCCCCGTAAGCCCCGACAATGGCGTCCAGGCCACCGTTCCGGCCGCCATATCCACCACGCCAACCGCCGAAGGCGTACTTCCATCCACGCATGTAGAAAACGCAACATAGACCACGCCGCTGCCTGCCAACGCGTTCACCTGCGCCCGCGGCGTGCCCCATGCGGCATTCGCCCATGTTCCCCGCAGGGTGGCCGTCTGCGCGGAAGCATCCAGCGCGGCCAACGCCATACCAATACTGATCCCGCTCCCGTTATTCAAATCCACCAGCGGTTTATCCACCGTGGCCGGGAGGGGAGCCTGGACGGCCAGCAGCACCGTCATCGGCGTGCCGCCGTTCGTTGCGCGCCCCACATTGATTGAAGAACCAAAAGCAACCGAAGGCGCCGTGGTGGCGCCTGTGGTCAGCGCCTTCCCATCCTCCGCCGCCTGCGCTTCGCCCGCAAGCTTCAGCCGCCAAGCACTCCCGTCAATGGAGCTTTGCGTGGAGGCCGCCTGCGGCGCAAGCCCGCCCTCGGCCTCCGCTCCGGAAAACCGCGTCCACATTGCCCACGGCTCTGCCGCCGCGCCCATTCCCACTGCGCCGGCAGCGAACACCGCCGCCAGCAGACCTTTAATCCAGCCTCCGCTCATATTGCCCCTTTCGATTGCCTGCGCAACCTTGAACTTCCTAATACATCCGCTTTCAGTGTACACAAAACACCCCAAAAAAGAAAGCGTTATTTTCACTTTTTAGGCGTTGTTTGAACAGGTTACGCACAACACGCCGCGCCGAAAGACAGTCATCCCTCCGCACCTTCTCCCCCCGACTCTCCCGCCACGCCCTCATGGCCGGCAGCGAAATGGCTGCACCGCCCTGCTCGCCAGGGTCTCCTCTCGCCAAACATCCAAACGCGCTCAGCCCGCTTGGCGTTTTCAGGAAGATTCAGCTCTACCCATGCAAGCGAAACGGCGCGTTTTTATGCTATGATTAGCGTCTTATCACGGAGTTTTTTATGCGTATTCTCACCGGCATTCAACCCTCAGGCAAGCTGCACTGGGGCAATTACTTCGGGGCCATGAAGCCCATCATCGACCTGCAGGACAAGGGGGAGACGTTCGTCTTTGTGGCGCAGTATCACGCGCTGACCACGGTGCATGATGCCGCCGCACTCCGGCAGTCCACCTTGGATGTGGCCTTGGACTTTCTGGCGTGCGGGCTTGACCCGGCTAAGGCCTGCCTCTTCCGGCAGGCAGACGTGCCGGAACTGCATGAACTCACCTGGTTGCTCTCGGTCGTTACGCCCATGGGGCTGCTGGAGCGGTGCCATTCCTATAAAGATAAATTGGCGCGCGGATTAGCCGCCAGTCATGGTCTCTTTGCCTACCCGGTGCTCATGGCGGCGGATATCCTTGCCTACCAGAGCGATCTCGTACCGGTTGGGCGCGACCAGAAGCAGCACGTGGAAGTTACGCGCGATATCGCCGCAAAGTTCAATCAGGCCTTCGGCGTAGACGTCTTTCGAATGCCTGAGCCGCTGATCTCCGAAACCGTAGCCGTCATTCCGGGATTGGACGGGCAGAAAATGTCCAAAAGCTACCACAATACCATTGGGCTCTTCGAAGCGCCCAAAGAGGTAAAGGCTAAGATCATGCGCATCGCCACCGACTCCACCCCCCTGGAGGAGCCGAAAGATCCGGAAGCCTGCCGTGTTTTTGCCCTCTACAAGCTCTTCGCCAATGCCCAGGAACAGGAGGAGATGCGCCAAAACTACCTGCGCGGCGGTTACGGTTACGGCCATGCCAAAAAGGCGCTCTTCGAAATCTACCAGCGAACGCTGGCGCCTTTCCGCGAGCGGCGCGAACATTTGGCCTCTCATCTCGACGAGGTGGAGGATATCCTCCGCGCAGGCGGCCAAAAAGCCCGCGCAGAAGCGCGCAAAACTTTGGAAAAAGCACGCGCAGCCGTTGGGCTGGACTAAAAATCCACCCGGGACGGCCGCATGGACGCAACCCTCCCATTGTTCGATGACTACAAGGTAAATCTAGAGGCCTTTGAAGGGCCTCTGGATTTGCTTTTGCACCTAATCCGAAAAGATGAGGTGGATATTTACAACATTCCCATCGAACGCATCACCAACCAATATATGGCCTATTTGGCGCGTATGCAGGCGTTAGATATCAACGTAGCAGGGGAGTTTGTCGTGATGGCCGCCACGCTTATGCTCATCAAAAGCCGCACCCTCCTGCCCAAAAATGAACGCTCTGAAACAGAAGCGGAAACTGAGAACGCCCTGGATCCTCGCCTGGATCTGGTACGCCAGCTAGTAGAATATAAACGCTTCAAAGACGCCGCCGACCAATTCGCCGTGCGTGAATGGCTTCGAGCAGCTTCCTTCCCCCGCGGCGGAGCCCCTGAGCACGTCCCCACCGAACCCGATGGGCTCCTAGCGCAGAAACTGGGCGATATCGGCACCGATGAACTGCTGCAAGCCTTTCGGCGCGTATTGGAACGCGCCGAGGAGACCGTCTCCTTTGGGCACCTCAAGATGCACCGCTGGTCCGTGCCCGACAAAATGCGCCGCCTGCTGGAACAGCTTCACCCTGGAGAAACCGCTGCCTTCTCTTCACTCTTTCCGCCCAGAGCCCCAAAAGGCGAAATTATTGTAACCTTTGTGGCGCTCTTGGAGCTTATTCGCCTGCGGCACCTCACCGTAAGCCAGGCCGACGACTTCGGCGAACTTTTCCTGACGCCTGTTCCCGAAGGTACGCCCGATGCGCACCTGCCGCTCCCCGAAGACGATCCCATTCTCTCGTAGCCGCCCCGCCGCTCCTTCTTCCGCAGCCCGCCATCCATTCGGTCAGCGGCTTACCGCGTTCCTCTCCACACCCTGAAACCTCTCAGCAGCAGAACGTCTCTGATTTGGCGCACATGCGGTGAGCATGGGGAATGGGCTGGAATTGCGGGGTTTGACGGGATTTTTGGCAAGATGGAGGATTGAGCATGAAAAGGGGTGAACAGGCGTTATCCATGACGTTGAGAATCAATTGAGGTTTTTAAGGGGATATTCTCGAAGCGCTTGATAACAGATGTGGGCGGCTTGCAAGGGGATTCCTCGGAAAGCCGCCCCAGATTCATTGTAAACCCGGGGCGGTTTCAAGGTAAAGTCGGGGCGATTCGACGGAGAGCTCGGCGCCTCCCAAACTCCGTGCTGGGCGCTCGTGCGTTTTCGTGCTGTACACAATCTCTCAGCGGCCAAAAGCATAACGGCCGCGTATGGTATAGTAACCGATGCATATGAAACCCTTTTCATTACTGATCAAGCCGGCCGGCGCTGATTGCAACCTGCGGTGTGCCTACTGTTTTTATTTGGGGCGAGCGGAACTTTACCCAGAGCAGCGTATCCACCGCATGAGCATCGCCACACTCACGCGCCTGATGCGGGGGTATCTGGCGCTGCCCTTTCCCTCGCACGCGCTGGCATTTCAAGGAGGTGAGCCGTTACTGATGGGAGAAGACTTCTTTCGGGAGGTTTTCCGCCTCGAGCGGCGATATGCGCGGCCAGGAGCACAAATCACCCATTGCGTACAGACGAACGGGACGCTGCTGACGCCTTCTCTGGCAAATCTCTTCGCACACGAGCAGGTGTTGGTGGGTCTGAGCGTTGACGGGCCGGAGGCGGTTCATAACGCCCGCCGCCCGGATGCCGCCGGAGTGGGAAGCTATGCCGCCGTGATGCGGGGGCTGGAATGCCTGAAAGCTGCAAACGTGGAGTATAACCTGTTGACCCTGGTCTCGCAGAGCAATGTCCATGACCCCGTGGGCACCTATCGCCACTTGCGCGACACCCTGGGGTGTCGTTTCATGCAGTTCATTGAATGCGTGGAGTTTGACCCCGCCGGCGTATTACTTCCATATGCCCTCACACCGGAGGCATGGGCAGACTTTATGTGCGCAGTCTTTGATGAATGGTTGGCGCATGACGTACACACCGTTTCCGTGCGCCTGTTCGACAGCATCGTCTCGCGTCTGCTCACCGGGCAGGCGAACAGCTGCGCCATGGGGAATGACTGCCGCGAATATGTTGTCGTAGAGCATACGGGCGATGTGTACCCCTGCGACTTTTTTGTTCGCCCGGAGCTGAAGCTTGGCAATGTGCTTGAACAGGATTGGGACGAAATCTGGGATGCCCCGCAGCATACGGCCTTCGGTCGGCGCAAAGCGCAGTGGAACGCCGCCTGCGACGCCTGCCCTTGGCTTACCTTCTGCCAGGGAGACTGCCCCAAAAACCGAACGGGGCACGATGCATCCAGAGACCCCCGAACGCTTTCCTATCTCTGCCCCGCATGGAAACGCATCTATGCACACATTGTGCCGCCCCTGCGCAAGCTGGCAAAAACCGTGCGCATCCACGCACCCCACACGTGAACAAACGCCTCATAGGGACAAAAAAAAACGCCGCCCGGATTGGGCGGCGCTTTTTACAGAACGCTGTTGAGCTTACGCAATGCAAGACGCTCTATTTAACGTGCCGGCACAGCAGCCTCCTCACGAGCAATCGGTGCCAGAAGCGGTTCCGGCGCAGACGCCCGGGCAGACTTCACCTCTGCCGGTGTAATTTCCGGAAAAGGTGTAACCTCATCCCATCCGCCGCAGAGGGCTTTATAGAGCGCCACCTGCTGCTGTGCAATGGTGCCTTCGCTCACCACGCGAGCTTCATCGAGTGTTTGCAGCTGGCGCTGCGCATCGAGCACATCAAAAAAGTCTCCCAACCCGGCATCGTACTTGTTGGCAGCGATGTCGTAAGCATTCTGAGCGGCCTGAACACCCAGGCGAAGCTGGGCGAGCCGTTCCTGCTCTTGGCGGTACCCGGAGAGAGCGGTACGGATATCGCCCAAAGCGGAGAGAACAACCTCCTCGTACTGCGCGAGGGCAGCCTTCTGCTGCTCCGTCTTAATATCGATATTGGCCACAATCTGTCCGCCACGGAAAATCGGCAGAGAAATGCCGGGGCCAAAGTTATAGAAGTGGCTGTCCCAGTCAAAGAGATCGCCTAGCGTAAGGGAATCAAGGCCAATCGAGCCGGAGATGTAGACAGAAGGGTAGCGCTCGGCCTTGGCGCTTCCGAGTGTTTCGGCAGCGGCTTTAAGGCGGCGTTCAGCGGCGTAGACATCCGGGCGGCGGCGAATCGCATCCGCTGGAATACCGCCGTCAAGGCTCAGTGATTCCGCCTGCGGGATACCGGAGGGGCGAAGACCGGCAGCCTTCATACGCAGCTCGTCTTTATTGCTGGAAGGCGAGCCGGGGGCGCGTTCCGGAAGTTCGGGCTCAATCAGCTCGGGCGGAAGTGTGCCGGGCGTAACGCCGCAGAGGAGCGCGATAGCGTTCTCGGCAGAGACGATCTGCGCCTTGAGGCTGGGAATGGCGGCGGCTGTGTTGCGCAGATCATACTCAGCCTGATTCTTCTGCAGGTCGTTGGTGATCCCCGCGCGATTGCGATCGCTCATCAAGTCGTAATTGGCCTGCTGAAGGCGCAGGTTGTCCTGAGCAACCATGAGGCGCCCCTGGAGCGTCCGCAGCTCCAGATAACTGGAGGCCAGCGCGGAGGAAACGGAGACCCAGGCGGCCTTGAGGTCGGCCTCGGAAGCCTGCGCCTCCGCTTTGGCAGCCTCGGCAAGCGACTGCGTGCGCCCGAAGAGATCGAGCTCCCAGCGGGCGGAAGCTGCAAGGTTATAATCGGTGTACCGGCGGCGGCCGGCGGCGGAGAGTCCGTTCTCAGAAGTGCGTGCACGGGAAAGATCGCCCCCGAGGCTGGCACTTGGCCACAATGCACCGCGTTGATATTCCCACGCGGCGCGGGCAGCGGCCAGATTGGCGCGGGCGGCGGCGAAGGAGCGGTTGGCGGCGTAAGCTTTGGCCATGAGGCGGGTGAGGCGCTCATCCCCGAAGTGCTGCCACCAAACGGTCTGATCCTCGGCCTCGGCTGTGGTGAGCGCGGGGAGCGCCTCAGGACGCATGTCAGGGGCTACGGAGGCTTCATCCAGCACAACGGAAACGGGACGCTCAGAGTAGGAAGTGAGCGAAGTGCACCCGGCCAGGAGCAGTAGGGTGCTGAGGGTCAGAAAGGAAGATTTCATTCTGCGGCCTCCTTGTGATGAGTGGTTCCGAAGAGGGCATAGGTGCTCTCGCGCATCTTCTCGAAGAGGGAATAGAGCGCAGGGATCATCAACAACCCAACGGTCGTGGCCATAAGCATGCCGAAGTAAACGGTTACGCCGATATGCTGGCGGCTGGCGGCACCTGCACCGGTGGCGTAGACCATGGGGAGCACCCCGAGGATAAAGGTGAGCGCCGTCATGAGCACCGCGCGAAGACGCTCGCTTGCACCTTCACCTGCGGCATCCACAATGCTCAGCCCCTGCTGGCGGCGGGTAGCGGCAAACTCCACAATGAGAATGGCGTTTTTGGCGGCCAGAGCCACCAGCAGAAGAAGGCCGAGCTGGGCATAAATCGAAAGATTGAGACCTTTATACATAATCCCGAGAAGTGCGCCGGCACAGCCCACAATGATGGAGGTCATTACGGGGAGCGGAAGCGTCCAGCTTTCATATTGCGCAACAAGGAAGAGATAGCCGAAAAGGAAAGCGGCCAACACCAGAATGGTTGTCTGCCCGGAAACGGCATTTTCCTGATAGGACAGGTCAGACCACGAGAAGGTGAAGTCTCTGGAGAGTGTTTGCCGCGCCACGCGCCGGACGGCCTCCATACCCTCGCCCGAGGAAAAACCTGAAGCGGTGTTGGCCGTGATGCTGGCAGATGGGAAAAGATTGTAGCGCGGATAGGAGCGCGTACCGGCAACCGAGCGGGTGGTCACCATGGCACTCACCGGAACCATAGCGCCGGTCGTACTCTGCGCGTAAAGGCGGCCAATCGACTCCACTCCGCTGCGCCCCTTCCAATCGGCCTGAACAACCACTTGGTTCACTTGCGTGCCGATGTTGATATCGTTCACGTAATACGAGCCGAGGTAGGACTGAAGCGTGGAATAGAGCGTTGCGATAGGCACCTTATAGGTCTCGGCCTTGGTGCGGTCAACATCCAGCTGAATATGCGGCGTTCCGGAAGTGTAGGGCGAGAAGGCCGTCGCAATCTCAGAAGTCTGGTTGAGCGCGGCTAGGAAGCTGCGTAAATTTCGCTCGATCACCTCCGGATCTGTAGACGCCAGCGACTGGAATTGGATGCTCATACCACCGGTATTACCCAAGCCCATAATCGCGGGAGGCACCATGGCGAAGAACTTGCCTTCGTGATGTGTGGCGGCCAGCGCCATGATCTGATTGAGCAGGCTCCGTGCGGAGACCCCCTCGGGGCGCTTCGCCCACTCATCCAGCGCCACGATGAGCATGCCCGTGTTTTCGGCAGAGCCGGAAATCATGGCATGCCCCACCACGGCCAACACATCCTTCACACCCGGAAGCTGACTAATCTCGTTGCTCACCTGCAGGATCACCTTGTCGGTAACACTGCGGTTTGTCCCCTCTCGCAAAGACATATCAACAAAGACAACGCCCTGATCCTCTTCTGGGAGGAAGGACGACGGTGTTTTTTCCAAAGCCAGAATCGCGCCGGCAGCCGTCACCAACAGGAGCAGCAGCGTCAAAAGCCGCCGCGCCGCCAGGAACTTGGAAACCATGGCATACCGTTTACGGAACCAATCCAACCCTTTATTGAACCAGGTAAACGGATCCCACCACCGGTGATGCTCGGTCGGTTTGCCCATAATTGTAGCGCAAATCGCTGGGGACAACGTCAGCGCATTCACCGTCGAAAAGAGAATCGCCACCGACATCGTAACCGCAAACTGGGCATAAATCCGGCCGGTAATGCCCGAGATGAACCCGACCGGGACGAAGATTGCCAGCAGCACCAACGTGGTGGCAATCACTGCACCGGTAACCTCGTGCATCGTGAGCAGGGTTGCCGTTTTCCGATCGAGCTTGCTCTTGTCCATGTGATACTGTACGCGCTCAACCACCACGATTGCATCGTCCACCACCGAGCCGATCGCCAGCACCAACGCAAAGAGCGAGAGCGTGTTAATGGAGAAGTCAAACAGTTTAAGCACAGCAAACGTGCAGAGCAGCGAGACCGGAATGGCGCACACCGGCACCAGCGTGGCGCGAAGATCCTGCAAGAAAATAAAGCACACAATCACCACCAGAACAAACGTTTCCAGCAGCGTGGAGACAATTTCCTTGATGGAATCGCGTACCACCTCCGTGGCGTCATACGCAAAGACGCATTCCAGATCTCCGGGGAACAGAGGCTTCAGCCGCTCCAGCTCCGCCCGAATAGCATCCACCGCTTCAATCGCGTTGGTGCCAGGCGTCTGGTTCAGCCCCATAGACACCGCATCCGCGCCGTTAAAGAAGCCTGTATTAGCGAAAGACTGTTCGCCCACTTCCACCCGCGCCACATCGCGCAGGCGGATCATGCCGCCCTCTTCGGCCGTGCGCACGACGATCTGTTCAAACTCCTTCACAGAGGCCAGACGGCCATTCGTAACGATCGAGTACACATTGCGCACCGTTGGGTCAGCCACCGGCGAGGCGCCTACCGAACCCAGCGAGGCCTGGCGGTTCTGCGAATCAATCGCAGAAATCACGTCATCCGCCGAAAGCCCCTGCGCCGCCAGACGCTCCGGATCCAGCCAAATGCGCATCGCCACCTTTGCACCGTAAACATCCGCCCCGCCAACACCCGGAATACGCAGCAGCGCATCGCGCACATTGGAATACAAAAAGTCGGCAATTTGCAGCTTGTTCAACTCCCCTTTTGGCGAGCGGAAGGAAATGAATCCCAGCATGGAGGGCGACTGCGAGCTCACCGACACGCCCTGCTTCGTCACCTCCGCCGGGAGTTTCGGTTCGGCGCGTGCAACACGGTTTTGCACACGCACCATGCTCATATCGCGATCCGCGCCCACTGCAAACGTTACCGTCAGCGTATAGCGGCCATTGTCCGTACATTCCGAAGACATATACAGCATGTCTTCCACGCCGTTGACCTCCGATTCGATCGGAATAGCCACCGTGTTGGCCAAATCCACCGCGTTGGCGCCCGGGTACGAACAGCTTACACGCACCGTCGGCGGCGCCACCTCCGGATACTGCTCAATGGGGAGCGTCTTGATCGCGATCACCCCCACCAGCGTCATCACAATTGCGATTACAAACGCCAACCGCGGACGATTCACAAAGATACGCGAGAGGATGGGCGTCTGCGGCAGTTTAGCCACCGCCTCCTGCACCACCCGGCGCTCGTTCGCCTCAATTTCCTCGAGGCTCATGTTTCGATCTTGCTCTGCCATAATCCGAAATCCTTACTTGGCGGCCGGGGCAACCATCGCAGCTGCCTTCTGCTTCACAGCGGGATTAACCACATTGAGCTTGGTGTTCTCCGAGACATTCACCACCCCGTCGCACACCACCTCATCACCGGGCTTCAGCCCCGAAAGAATGGCCGTATAGCCCCCCTGCGTCTCGCCCAACTTAACAATCCGGCGAACCGCGCGCCCCTTTTCGTTCACATAGACATAGTCGCCTGTTGCGTTTGTCAGCGCCGCTGTAGACGGCACTGCCAGCACCTGCTTCGGCTTCGCCTCGCTCAAAAGCACCGTTACATACGCATTCGCCAACAGAAACTGATCCGGGTTGGCAAACCGATAACGCACCGGCAGTGACGCCGTCGATGCATCCATCTCGTTGCTTGTGAAGTCCAAGACCCCATCTTCGGCATAAATCGAACCATCCGCCAGCCGCAACTGCGCCCGGATGGCCTCCGTCGCACTTCCCTTTTCTTTCACGATCCGCGCAGCCTGCAGCGACTCCCGGTCCGGCACGGAAAAGACGACGCGCACTGGATCGGTCTGGACAATGCGAGCGAGCGACCCCATCGATGGCGCCACGTAGTCCCCCTTCTTCAGCAGGCTTTTGCCAATGCGCCCGGAAATCGGCGCTGTGATCCGCGTATATCCCAAATTAATTTCTGCGCTCTTTAAATCAGCCTCACACTGCGCAATCGCCGCACGCGCCTCCAACATGTTTGCATACGCCTGATCAATCTCCGCTTCCGTTACCGAGCGCTTATCCACCTTGCTGATACGCCCATAGTAACGATCTGCGTTATCGCTGGAAGCCTTCGCTTTTTCAAGCGCGGCCTTTGCCTGCGCCACTCGCGCCTCATACACCCGCGGATCAATCAGATAAAGCAACTCTCCGGCCTTCACCATGGTGCCTTCCTTGAAGGACACCTCTGCGATTGTCCCATCGATCTGCGCCCGCAAATCCGTCGATTCAATAGGCTCCACATGCGCCATGAACTCCTGGGGCGGATTCATTGCACGCAATGCCGCACACTCCGTTTCCACCGTCACCGGGCGATCCTGCATCAACGCCGCACGCGCCTGCGCTGCCTGCGCCTGCGCCTTTGCCTCGCGGCTATTGAAATAGATGTTCCCGGAAAACCACCCCAGCACAAACGCCACCGTCAGCAGCAGCCCAATCACCATGCCAGCGCCCGATGTGCGTTTCGCCTCCGCCGGCTCCGTCTGCTTTTTCATCTCGTCCATATTCACTTGCTCCTTATTCCTTCAAGGATAAACTCCAGCCCCGCTTCCAACGTCGGGCGCAAATCAAATGTTTTCTTGTGAAGGTAAATCGCTCGATGCACGCCAAAGAAACACGCACACAGCAGGCTTGCCAGCTGCTCTGATGTCAACGGCGAGACGACCGCCCCCGAAGCTTTCAGCCGATCCAGGCACACCACCAGGCGCTCCCCGGGATCGGACACCACCAGATTATCCAACTTCTTGCGCAGTTTGGCCGTCAAGGCCTCACTCCATTCCACCCGGCTCATCACAAACTGCATGAACTGCCGGTGCAAACTGTTTGTAGCCAAAACATCCGCCCACGCCAGAAACGTTTCCTTAATCGCCTCCAGCGTCTCAGCCTGCTCCAGAGCCTTCAGCGGGTCATACGACTCCTGCATATGCAGGATCAGCGCCGCCAATAAATCCTCTTTGCTCTTGAAGTGCCAGAAAATGGCCCCCTTCGTTAAATGGATCCGCCGCGCGATATCATTAAACGTAGTCAATGCATAACCACGCTTCGAGAAACTGTCCAGCGCCACCCGCAGAATGGCTCGCCGCGTTTCCATCGCCTCTTCCTTGGAACGCCTCATCGCTTCCTTTCACGTAATGAGCGCATATTATACAAACCGCCCAGAAGGTAAGCAAGCAAAAAGTTATCCCCTCAGCGCATTCCAACATGCCAAGATTTTCCATCGGCTCCCGCGCCATCCTGTCCAAAATATTTCCCACGCCACTCCAAGCCCGCATCATACGGTGCCCCGTTCACCACGCCCATTGCCCTTCCCAAAAAGTAGCCGAAAGTTCTCCTCTGGCAAACCGATAAACAGCAACATCCTTAAAATCGATACACGCTTGATCCGACTTCCTTCACATCGGCAAATCTTCTATGGAATGCCGCCTGCGTGTATTCAGCGAGCCTTTCCTGCTCGCACGTGCTGTCGGATTCTGTCGGCTGCTTTCGTTCAGTCAGCCTGATAAACGGCAGCGCAACAGAGGGCTGTTCCATGAAGCGTATCACGGGTTCATGTCAGAGGCCCTGTTCGATTCCTTTCTACCGCGACTTTATCGTTTTTGTTCATCGTCTCGCCTCGTTTCCAGCTGCATGAATAACCCGCTCTTACCGGGGGCAGGAGCAAGGCTCAGCTCCACCAAGTCAAGATGCTCAAGAGGATTCCTGAACCTGACACGATCTTCCTAAACGCCTTTATTCTCCTCGTCAACACTTGAAATCACAATTCGCTTGAGCATATAATATGGATAAGAAGAACAAGTCATAACCCTGATTGTGAGGAGGTATTATCATGAGAACAAAACTCAACATTACCGATGGAATTTTCCCCATGCCGGTTCTAATGGTTGCAACTTATAACGAAGACGGCAGCATCAACGTGATGAACGCTGCATGGGGCACGATGCAGGAGCGGGACACCGTTGTCCTGAATCTCTCCGAAACCCACAAGACCGTACAGAACATCAAAGCCCGAGGCGCGTTTACCGTTAGTATCGCCGATGTTGCGCACATAACCGAAGCAGACTATTTCGGCGTGGAATCCGGCAATAACGTCCCCGACAAATTCTCGCGCAGTGGTCTAACTGCCAGCAAGGCGGAGACCGTGGACGCCCCTGTCATTCATGAGTTTCCGATTTGCTTGGAGTGCAAGTTTATCGAATACCAGACAAACGCATATGGCTGCGGCGTCATCGGCAAGGTGGTTCATGTTACAGCCGATGAACGCGTTATGACAAATGGCAAAATAGATATGTCCAAGGTGAACGCCATCGCATTTGACCCCTACACCCACGGTTATTATCAGGTCTCCACGCGTGTTGGCGAAGCGTTCCACGACGGATTAAAGCTTAAAAAATAACGTACCCGAAAGCGCAGGCAACGCCTGTACAACGGCTTTTGTCCCTGTAAAACAGTTGGGGCTGCAAAATTTCCCCTTGTGGAGAAACACGCCATGCTGGCGAGCCCCCTCGTTGAGCTTTGTCATCCGGTCAATCATGCACGGCGGGACTCACCCAAAACGGCGTGCCGCCTGTTTTGTTATCCATTTCATCTAGAATAACGGTGCTCGGCCACACTCCCCGATTTCTCGAATACACAACCCCCACCTCATACCCGCTCAAATGATTGAATGGCCGCCTCCAAATCGGCTAATGTATGCAAATGCATCAGATTGCCGCGCAGCGTGTTGGCTCCCGGTAAGCCTTTAAAGTAGCGGAAAATGTGCCGCCGGAAAGTCAACACTGCCGCCGCCTCTGCCGACAGGCGTGAAAACCGCTCCGCCAAACGTCGATACCGCATCTCCAACGCCAGATGTTCCCGTGCCATCGCCACAGCCGAACCCATGCCAAAATGAAAAACCGCCGGGTTCTCCAACGCCGCACGCGCAATCAACAACGCCGCCGTACCCGTCCCCGCCATCGCCACAGCCGAAGCACGATCAACCACCGACCCATTCCCAAAAACCGGAAGCCGCGTAGCCGCCACCGCTTCCCGCAGCGTCTCCAGCCACACCGTCCCAGCGTGCCCCTGCGATGTGTAGCGTGCATGAAACGTCACGTTCGCCACACCCGCCTCTTCCGCCAGACGAAGCGTCTCCCGCCAGGTAGGCGTTGCCGGAGTCGGCCCCAACCGCGTTTTGAGCGAAACCGGCAGCCGGACAGCCTTCACCACACGGCGAAGCATCTCCCCCAGGCGCGGCAAATTCCGAAGCAGCGCCGAACCGGCTCCCTGCGCGGTAATCCGCGGCACAGGGCACCCCGCATTCAAATCAATCCCCTCAAAGCGCCCCAACGCCTCCACCCGCCGCGCCGCCTCGGCCACACGTTCAGGATCCGAGCCGTACAAATGCGCCCAGACATGCCGCTCCTCCGGAAACGTTTCCAACAGAAACAATGTCTTTTCAGAACCCCGGCAAATCCCCTCGGCATTTACCATCTCCGTGTAAACACGCCCGGCTCCCTGCGCTGCACACAACACACGCATCGGGGGCGAAGTAAAGTCCGCCATTGGCGCCAGAAACAACGGCGGAAGCTCGGAATTCAATGTCGCCTCAGCCATCCAAAAGCCTGCTGTTTAGCACTTAGCTGCGGCTCCGGCGTCTCCGTCTGAGTCGATGGCGGCGCCTGCACGCCCTCTGCAGGGAAAAGCCGCTCCAATTCCTCGATTCGCCGCAGCAGCTGCTCCTGAATATGCGCATTCTCGCGATGTTCCTCCTCGCGAGCATCCTGTTCCTGCTTCAATGCCTTACGGGTTTCCTGCAGCGAAGCATCCAGCTTCAGGGAATCAAGCGTTTGCCGCTCGGCCTGAGCAACGCGGGCACGGAGCTCTGCAGCCTGCCCCTCCTGCGCCACCAGGCGGCGCTGCAACCCACTCTCGCGCTCACGGGCAGCTGTCAGCTCCTGTTCCAGAGCGGCCACTCGGTCGGCCGTTTCCCGCCGGATGGGCGGCGAAGCAGCAAAAGATGCAACGGGAGCAATCCCCTGCCGGGCGTTGGCCCGCATCTGCTCGGGCGAATCGCCCGCCAAGCGGCGGATTTCAAGCAGCCGGTCGGAGAAGTGCCCTAATCGGCGATGCGCAAGCTCTCGCAGATGCTCAAGCAGCTTAGCCTCTTCGTCCTGACATTTCCGAAGCCACTCCGCCTCGCCGGCAAGAATATTAAAGAGCGCTGCATCGGGGGGCTGTGCGCTTTCCCCGGCAGGCGCATGCTGAGCCGTCTCTACCGCCACTTCAAGCGTGTGAATCCGTTGGCGAAGCTCATGCTCACGCCCGGCGGCGGCTTCAGCAGCCTCCTGTGCGGAGCGCTTGAGATGCGCATGTTCCAGACGAAGCCCCTCCAGTTCCGCAGCCAGCGCTTCCGCATCCGGCACACCTTCCACATTCAGTTCAGGCTGACGCGCTTCAGCCTCTTGCCGCAATTCATCAATACGCCGGTCTTTAAGGCGCAACTCGCGTTCCAAAAGCACCAGTTTCTCCCGAAGCTCCTCCACCTCCTGTGCATGGGCATCCGGCACAGGATCAAGCGGAAGCGGCAGTTCGGAAGAAACCGGCTGTTCTCCAGGATCCTGCGAAAGGGTGGCATCCTGAGGGAAGTGCCCTTTGGCAATAAAAAGCTCGGCGGCAACACGGGTTACGGGGCCATATGGCGGTCGCCCCGGAGCCAGGATGTACCAACTCATGCCTAATTCCGGAAGACTTTCGGCAGGCACCCAGGTTTTGCCATCGGCCGACAACTGGCTTCCCGGCTTGATCAACCCCTTGTTTGCCCATTGAAGCAGCATAGCCGTGGGCACATTGTTGTTACAGATTTCCGCCCCGGCGCTTCGGAGCGACCACCGGCGGGTATCCCCCTCACTCATGCGGTTTGTCCTCCAATGGGGTCTTCACCGCCTGGGCAGCCTCTTCCCGCACACGAAACACTTCATCTTCTGCCTCAATATTCCGCAGCAGGGCTGCCCGCAGGCGCGCCTTCACGGCATCCAATTCATCCTGAACCGTCATCAGTGAAGCCTTGGCAATCACCAACTCTCGCTCCCAACGATGCTTCACAGCGGCGAGCTCTGCCTTCAACTGCTCATTTTCTTCACGCAAGCGAGTCATCTCTTCTGCATTCATCTCGTCTGAACCTCCCTCTCTTCTTGCGCAGGAACCCGTGGGAATGCCACACGCGCACCCTTCGGCAACGCACGAATCTGTTCAACACGCACACGCACGGCAGCCGTCGGCGAAAGCGATTCCGCTGCGGCCAGCTGGGCGTCACGCTCCGGCTGATTTCCCAGCTCGTGGTACAGCTCAGCGGCAAGCAGCGCAGACTCAACCGATGCATCCTCGCGAGCACACCGCGCCGCCTCCCGCGCAGCTGCGGTCAAGTTCCCAGCCTCATAAAGTCCACGGATAGCCAGCCGCCAGCGCGCCACCTGTTCATCACGCAAGGCTGGTTGCCCCTTCTGCAACTCACTCAGTAAAAGATTGTAACGCGTCTGCTGTGCAGCCGGCCACGTGTTGGCGTCCAAATCATAAAGCCAATCGGCCGCTAGGGCGGGCTTCAGCGCTTCCACCAGCGCCAGCTCCGCCTCTGCGGCATCAGCGGGCGACCAGTCCGAACGGTGCGCCGCCCATGCGTCAAGGAAACGCCGCAGTTCTCCGCTCGGCGTTTCCCCAGCCAAGACCATCCGCAGCTCCAGCGTCCGCCGCCACAGCTCAGCCTGCGGCACCTGGAGCCGGTCAGCGCGGGCAATCAATCGCCGCGCCTGCGCGTAGTTCCCGGCCTCAAAGGCTGCTGCCGCCTGCCGATGCAGCGCGGCATCCGCGGCAATATCAGGCTTCTGCA
>ERZ808277.202-NODE-202-length-23763-cov-4.955753_pt1 | contig 23763 bp, 21 predicted proteins | sample MGYA00521240_ERZ808277 | MGnify/ENA primary metagenome ERZ808277 (study PRJEB31516, sample SAMN03275599) | gut metagenome | biome: mammalia-associated habitat; material: feces | host: Papio cynocephalus | place: Kenya | collected 2012-07-17 ... | reverse complement strand
GCGACACTATAGAGGAGATGTCATCGCTCGGCACGGTGATTTCATGCCTTTCTGCAGTCCGGTCAGCGAAACAATCTGCTGGCTGGAAAATTGATGGTTCCCTTCCACGGAGACTCCACCCACATAGTAGGTCTTGGGGTGGTCATAATCAACCTCCACAGGTTCAGAAGATTTTGCGGATTCCTGTCCGAAAGCCTGAAAAGCGGCGGCGGACATGGCAAGAAGACACAATAGACGATATACTTTCATCGAATCAGATTTCATTTAAGATGCAAATATACGCAAGTTATTTAACTTTTCCATACCTTCGGTTCCTGTGGGAATATTCTTCCAGAGCCGCCCGGAAGTCATCGCCCCTGAAATCTGGCCACAGGGTGTCGACAAAAAGGAATTCCGAATATGCGGCCTGCCAGAGAAGGTAGTTGCTGATCCTCTCTTCTCCAGATGTGCGTATGATAAGATCAGGATCAGGAATGCCGTCTGTCACAAGATAATGTCCAAAATCCCCTATCTCCACTGATTCCAGCCCTTCGGGGTCGCCGGCATATTCCTTGGCCATTTTCTTTGCGGCCTGCAGGATATCCCACTTCCCGCTGTAGCTAAGGAACACGATGAGGGTCAGGAGCGGCTCCTTGCCCGGCGCGGGCGCGGTCTCGGCCTCAGCCTTGCGGATAGCGTCCACCAGAGAAGTGTCCAGCCTCGAAATATTGCCCAACACACGGAAAGACACTCCTTTGGCGGCGAGGGAGCCGATCTCGTCAACGATAGATTTCATCATAAGGCTCATCAAGGTGTTCACCTCAGCCTCAGGGCGGCTCCAGTTCTCCTCGGAAAACGCGAAGAGTGACAGGTACTTCACCCCTTCCTCAGCGGCTGCCTCCACACAGGCTCGGACGCTCTCCACTCCATTGTAATGACCGGATACCCTTTCCTGGCCCCGCTGCCGGGCCCAACGTCCGTTCCCATCCATGATGATGGACACATGAGCCGGTATGTTTTTGTTATCGTTCATATCATAATAATTATTGATCTCCGCTGTTCCTGATGTCCTCACCCCAGAACAGCTTTGTGGTCAGAGCCTTTATGAAACTGGTGTTTTTAAGGCGAACCCTTTTCAGCGAAAATTGTGCCACCTTGATCCTCAGGACCACAGAAGCGTCCACAAGATGGTTCCTGTTGTCCATGGAAAGCATCACGTTATCATCTCTGGACCTTACCGAAACAACTATCTCTGTCGTGTCAGGTACCACAAGCGGACGCACGTTAAGGTTGTGCGGAGCTATCGGGGCTATGATGAGAACCTTCGACTCGGGGGCGCAGATCGGCCCTCCGACACTCAACGAATATGCAGTGGATCCAGAACTGGTCGCGACAAGCAGACCATCCGCCCAATATGTTGGCAGCGGGTGTCTGTCGATCGAGACATCAATTCCGATCAGAGCGGCTCCGGAACGATGGACGGAGACTTCATTGAGGGTGTACGGCCTGAAACCGGCGATTGGTCCTGTCATATTCCCTCCAAATCCAGTCACACTCGTGCTCAACAGTTCCCTGTCTTCCAGATACCAGTCTCCTGACAGCAGAGCGTCGCAAGCCTCTTCGGGGCTATATTCAGAAAGGAACCCAAGTCTCCCGAGGTTCACCCCAAGAATCGGGATTCCGGACTGCCCGACGCATTGGGAAGCCGACAGGAATGTGCCGTCTCCACCCACACTGATCACCATGTCCGTGCCGGTACCGGTAAGAATGTCCTCCTCACCGCTGATCTCAAAAAGGTCGAAAGATTCCTTGCCGAGCCTGTCGAACATCCGTGAGAGCCTCTGGTCGCGCATGACTCCCCCGTCTCTGGAATATACCGCTATCTTCATCCGCGCGTGTTTCGGTTATAAATAATATTGAATCTCAAAAATAGCACATTTCTGCATAAAACTGAACATAAATCATTATTTTTGTATGATTGTTAAGGTTGCCGCATTGGACGCGGCAATCGTCACAGGTGACCCGAGGCCACCTCAGAAGATAGAAACATTATGACAAGACTTAGTGTAAACATCAACAAGATCGCCACGATCCGCAATGCGCGCGGCGGGAATATGCCGGACGTGGAGAAGGCCGCCGTGGACTGCGAGAGGTTCGGAGCGGAAGGCATCACCGTTCACCCCAGACCGGACGAAAGGCATATCAGGTATTCCGATGTCAGGGCAATCAGGCCCACAATCAAGACAGAGTTCAACATAGAAGGCAATCCGATACCAAGTTTCGTTGACCTTGTCCTTGAGGTCGTCCCGGATCAGGTCACACTTGTGCCTGACGCGCACGACGCCATCACATCCAACGCCGGGTGGGACACCATCGCAAACAAGGGATTTCTCACGGATATCTGCGCCAGGTTCAAAGGAAAAGGAATACGCACGTCAATATTCATTGATCCGTCGCCCGCCATGGCGGAAGGAGCCAAGGCTTGCGGATGCGACCGGGTGGAACTATACACCGCTGATTATGCCGCGGAATATTCATCCTGCAGGGAAAAGGCCATAGCGCCGTACCTTGAAACCGCAAAGGCTGTCAAAGAACTTGGCCTGGGATTGAACGCAGGGCACGACCTCAACCTTGAGAATCTGGAATATTTCATCAGAACTATCCCTTGGACGGACGAGGTTTCCATCGGCCACGCCATCATCTGCGACGCTCTCTACATGGGACTTGAGAAAACAATACAGGCTTATCTGTCGAAGATTAAGATTTTTTAGTTACATTTGTAACCTTGAATATTAATAACAAAACAATAAAATGAAACAAACACCACTGATTATCAGCGTCATAGCACTTATTGCCGTGGTCGCTCTCGGGATTTTCCAACTCACTTCAAACGGGAAAGGCGGCAAAAAGGCCACCACAGGCGAGACCGTGGAGGCGACAGCCCAAGCCGGTTCCATCGTATGGTTCGACCTCGACAGGGTGCTCAATGAGTACGACATGGCCAACGACCTCAGGTCGGTGGTCGAGACCAAAGTCCAGAGCATTCAGGAGGAAATCAACAGAAGGGGCAACAAACTCCAGAGCGACGTGAACAAGTTCCAGTCCGATCTCGACAAGGGTCTTCTCGTACGTTCGGTGGCGGAGCAGAGAAACATCAAGCTTCAGGAGCAGCAGAACAATTTCAACAACTACGCAGCCCAGAAGCAGCAGGAAATCGCCGAGGAGCAGCAGGTGATGATGAACCAGATCGGTGACGCCATAAAGACTTTCCTCGACAAGTTCAACGAGGAGCACAAGTACGCCATGATCATCGCCACCCAGGGCAGTGTCCTTCCGGCTCCGGTTGCCGCCGGCGATCCTGACCTTGACGTGACCGACGCTATTCTCGCCGGTCTCAACGACGAGTACATCCAGAGCAAAGGCAAGGGCGGAAAAGCATCCCCGGCCACTGCTGAGGAGTCCAAAACGGAGTAGGCTTTGAGAATCGCTCTCCTGTCCTGCTTTTACCCTTTCAGAGGTGGGATTTCCCAGTTCAACGCAAGTCTCTGCCTGGAACTGGGCAAGAGCCATACTGTAAAGGCTTTCAATTTCAAAAGACAATATCCGGAATTTCTTTTTCCGGGAAAGACGCAATATGTCACAAAGGATGACGACGCCGTACCCATCGAGAGCGAAGCTCTGCTGGATACGGCCAATCCTTTTACCTATGGTCGCACGTACAGGGCCATCCGGGACTGGAAGCCGGATCTTGTGATCATCAGTTATTGGATGTCTTATTTCGGGCCGTCATTGGGATTTATCGCCAGAAGGCTCAAGAAATGCTGCAAGGTCATTTCCGTTCTCCACAATGTAATTCCGCATGAGCCCAGATTCTTTGACGCTCCGCTGACCAAATATTTTCTGTCCGGGTGTACAGGCAACGTCACGTTATGCGACGAGGTAGCGGAAGATCTTCACAGGCTTTCACCGAAGGCTCTGAACATCACTCTCTTTCATCCGATCTACGGGCACTTCGGCAAAAAAATGCCACGCGCGGAGGCAGAGAAAGCGCTTGGGCTTATGCCGGGAAAGAAAAACCTGTTGTTCTTTGGCCTGATCAGAGAATACAAAGGGCTTGACATCCTGCTGGAGGCTTTCGCCGGACTGGACGACAGTTACCAGCTCATAGTCGCCGGCGAACCGTATGGCTCATTTGACAAATACGCTAAGATAATCGACCACTCGCCGGCCAAGGACAGAATCCACTTGTTCACACATTACATCAAGGACTCCGAGGTGAAGGATTACTTCTCGGCCGCCGACCTTGCGGTGCTACCTTACAGATCGGCCACACAGAGCGGAATCAGCGCCATCGCCTATCACTTTGAGGTGCCGATGGTGGTCACCGATGTGGGAGGGCTGCGCCAATCCATCGGAGACTGCGGCACGGGACTCGTCGCGCCCAAGGCCGATGCCGTCAGCATCGGGAGAGAGATTCGCGCATATTTCGCCGACGCAAATCTTAAAGCCCTATGTGTCAACTCAATCAGAGCCGAGAAAGAACGGCTGTCATGGAAGGCTTTCAGCAGAAGGCTGCTGGAGTTCTCCGACAATTTGTACAAACAAAGATGAACAGATACTTGACTTCTTTCGTGGCCTCGATATGTCTGATGGCCGCGTTCGGCTCAGAATCAGCCGCTCAGGAATACGCCGCTCCGCAGGTTGTGGTGTCCAAGGACAAGGTTCGCTATAACGGGAAAGTGTACTATTCGCATATAGTGCAGGAGCGTCAGACCCTTTACTCAATCAGCAAGGCCTATAATGTATCTCTGCAAGAGATCTTCGACGCCAACCCTGACCTGCACCTCGACACGGAAGGACTCAAAAAAGACCAGATTATCCGGATTCCGGTAAAGGGGCCGTCTGTGGCGGCGGAACAAGGTGTTCCGGCCCGCATGTCAAATGCCGGAACACCTGAGGAAACCAAGACATTTGACGGCACAAATGAATATATCATACATCGCGTCAAGTGGTTTGAGGACCTGACCTCCATCGCGAGAAAGTACATGGTATCCAAAGAGTCCATTATGAATATCAATGGAATGACATCCGAAAAAGTCAGGCGCAAGGACGAGATCAAGATTCCTGTTCATCCGGAAAGATGGGAAAACGCATCCGGAAACAAAGCAGTTTCCACAGACTCGGAGTCCAATGACTTTCAGGCTGATTCCGTTGAGGAGGCCGGGAATGCGGAGAAGGACGAGCCCACCGACGGATTGTTCGGCAGGTTATTCAATAAGAAACACAAGACTAACGTCTCCATCCTGCTTCCGTTCAACACAGCAAAAAAAGCGGACAGCCAGATGATGGATTTCTACAGCGGAGCCTTGCTTGCGGCCAAGGATCTGGGAGAGGCCGGCAATGAGATAGACCTCAATGTCTATGACGTGGCCGGAGGAGCGATGCCTGTCACGGAAGAGAGGTTCTCAGAAAGCGATTTTGTGATCGGTCCGGTGTCAAACACCGACATAGTCAGGACCGTCAACGCATCAAAGGGCAAGACTTGGATAGTCTCGCCGCTCGACCCGAGGGCAGAGGCGCTGGCGGACACGATTCCAAATGTGATTCAGGCTCCGTCGCCGACCAAATCTCAGATATCTGACATGATAAAATGGTTGGATTCTGACTTGAGAACGAACGACAGGATGATTCTGATAACCCAGAAAGGAGCGGCGGCCAACAGTTATTCATCCAACGTCATCAATGAGGTGCGCAACTCCGGAGTAAGGCACTCCGACCTCTCGTTCAATATTCTTGAGGGACGGCAGGTGATGGGCAGAATCTCGTCCATGATGACAGACAACGGTACAAACAGGGTGGTGGTGGCTTCAGACAGCAAGGCGTTTGTCATCGAGGTTGTCAGGCTTCTGTACCTGATTTCCAGCCAGAAAAAGGACATCGTGCTTTACAGCACTTCCAAAATCAGGACATTCGAAGAGATTGACGTGGAACAGCTCCACGCTCTGAATCTGCATTCAAGTGTGTCATTCTTTGTTGACTACGACTCCAAGGATGTCCACAACTTTCTGATGAGATACAGGGCCATCTACGGTGCCGAGCCAAGCCGCACAGCATTCCAAGGCTATGACCTCATGAAATTCTTCACAACCCTAAATTCAGAATATGGCAGGAAGTGGGACGACATCGCAAACCACAAAGGCAACGGACTGCAATCCGACTTCAATCTCGTGAAAACATCCAGAGGCGGTTATGTGAACGAGGCTGTCAGACGGGTGGTCTACAATTCAGACTATTCCGTTGGTCTGGTCAGATAGACAGCAAGGCCTTCGCGTTCTCCACGGCAGCGGTTGTGATGCTGCTGCCGCTCAGCATTCGCGCGATCTCCATCACCCTCTCATGACCCTCCAAAGGACGGACGGAAGTTGTGGCTTTCCCAAGGACATCATACTCCTTCTCAACGACATAATGCGCATTGCCTTTTGCGGCCACCTGTGGCAGATGAGTGATGGCGAACACCTGCATATCCTTGCCCATCGAGCATATCATGCGTCCCATCTTGTCGGCCACGCTGCCGGAGACACCGGTGTCGATCTCATCGAAAATGAGGGTCGGCATATTCACGAACTTAGCCATCATCGCCTTGAGGCAAAGCATCAAGCGTGACATTTCGCCGCCGGAAGCGCACTTAGCCACATCAGCGGGAGCCGCACCGGAAGCTGAAAACAAGAATCTGACTGCATCCGACCCGACAGCTGACACCTGGGCATCTGAAAGTTCAACCTTGAACACCGCATGATCCATCTCTAGCGAGCGCACTGATGCGGTGATTGCCTTGGAGAATGGTTCAGACGCCTTGACACGTGCCTCATGAAGGCGCTTGGAAACAGTCTCGAGGGTTTTCTTTTCCGAAGCCATCATGGCTTCCAGTTCAGACTTCCGTGCCTCTAGCGCGGCGGAATCGAACAGAGACTCTGAAAGGGTGTCTCTTTTAGCGATCAGTTCGGCAACGGTAGAGGCCGAATAACCTTTCATAAGGTCATAAAGAAGCGAAAGACGCTCGTCCACAGCTCCAAGACGTTCCTGAGACAGTTCAATGCGGGAGTTGATAGCCGAGACCTCCTCAAGAATGTCATCCAATTCAGTGCGGGCGGAGTCAATCCTGTCGGACAGTCCGGCTGCCTCCGGGACAAATCTGGCCGCTTTATCCAGCATCTTCTGCGCCTCTTTCAGGACAGAAGACAACGGCAAGGCTTCCGAATTCGGATCAGACGGACAGAACAATTCCTCAACTCCGCCAAGGTTCTCCTTTATTTCCTCGGCATTGGAGAGTTGTTTCTGTTCTGCCTCAAGAGCATCAAGTTCCCCGTCCTGAAGACGGGCATCCTCAAGCCGCTGCCAGCGGGCACGGACATATTCCTTCTCCTCGCTCATTCTGGCCAGTTTTGATGTGATTTCAGAATATTCCTTATCAATCGTCTTGAAGCGTCTGAAGGATTCCCCGCATTCCTCCAAAAGAGACTCATCGCCGGCGAAATGGTCCAGCATGGAAAGTTGGAAGGATCTGTCTGACAGCAGCAATGTCTGATGCTGAGAGTGAATGTCAACCAACCTCGAGGATATGCTCTGAAGAATCTGAAGATTCACAGGAGAGTCATTAATGAATGAACGCGAGCGTCCGGAACGGTTGACCACCCTCCTGATGATCAATTCCTCGTCCACAGCATCAACATCGTTTTCGGCCAATATATCCTTCAGGACATGATCCGTCTCCGGAATTCTGAAGACAGCCTCGACAACACAGCTGTCAGCATCCCCTCCGATAACGGAAGCGTCAGCCTTTGAACCCAGCAACAACGAAAGCGCTCCCAAAAGGATTGACTTACCGGCTCCTGTCTGGCCGGATATAATGATCAGACCCTCCGGAAATTTGATGTCCAGAGAGTCTATCAAAACGTAATTTCTTATCTGAAGGGACTCAAGCATGGCCCCGTAAATTATTCTGCGTCAGAAGTGTTCTCACTTGAAGGACGAGCAGACATTTGATCCTCATTGCCGGATCCAGCCATCCTATAGTAGAGTTCACCGTCCTCAAACTCGGAAATCGCGATGAGATCCGGCTTAGGAAGCTTCTCGTAATACTTTGATATCTCAATCTGTTCGCGGTTTTCAAAGACCTCGTCCATCGTGTCGCGATCCGTACGGAAATCCTCCAGTTTCTTGGCAAGTTCCTTCTTCTCGGCAAGGGCGATCTGATTCGCCCTCTTGTAAAGAAGCACGACTGTCTCGTAAATGTTGCCTGTAGGCTCGGCGAGATACTTGATGTCCCTGGTTATTGTATTTGACGGGACTTTCTTCTTAACTTCCATATTAAATAAAAATTCTTGTCTAAATATTGTACGTGGCCTATTGAGCGGATTGTTTCAATAATTTCTTTCTGTCCCTCTCAAAGTCCTTTTCCTTGGTTCCAAGATCTTCATCGGCTCCGGTGTAACGGCCGAGAGCCTTCTGCGAGCGGCGGTAAAGAGCATCCAGTTCCTTTCTGTAAGGAGAATCAGGCAACTCTCCTATGAAGTTGTAGTAGTCATCCACGAATGTGAGGTAACGTTCCTTCTGTTTGCTCTCCACGCTCAAGAAAGCGTATTTGTACGAAGATTTTGCGATGTAGTAAAGTATGTCCTCACGGTAGATGTTCTCCGCGTCATCCTTCAGCACATTCCGGAAAGCCACTCTGGCGGCCTTGTAGTCCTCCATCTTATAGTACAGCCTGGCGTTCTCGTAAGCCTTCCTGTCCAACCTGTCATTCAACTCCTTGAGCATCCTGTTGCAGATGGCCGTGTGCGAGTTGTTCGGGTTCTCAACCATATACTGGGTGATGACACTGATCGCACTGTAAGTCGGAATCTGATCCAACTCATAACGGAGAGTGGAACGATAGAGGCAGTCAATCCTGAGAAAAGCGGCCTCCTCGGCGAACGGGCTGCGCGGAAAATTTGTGATGAACTTCGTGAAGTTTGTCTCCGCTGTATAGTAATCCCTGAAACGATAGTTGCTGAGTCCCCAGTAGTACTGAACGGTGTCGTCACGGTCAGTTCCGCTGGTCAGTACGGAAAGCGACTCGAACAACTGAGCGGCCTTGCTGTACTTTCCGTGATTGAAATAATCAAACGCCGCGGCATATTTCGCATCCACATCGCTTCCATTCAGAAGAGCCTCGTACTCAGACTTGCATGACTGGAGAGACAGCACGGAAAGAAGAGCGGCAGACACAAATTTCAGAGTAGTCTTTAACATATTATTCATTCTGTTCAAAATTCATCAGTGTGACAAAAGAAACTTTTCCACCTCAAGAGCGGCCCTGCAGCCTGACGCGGCAGCCGTTATCGCCTGCCTGAACCGAGGATCCTGAACATCACCCGCGGCAAACACTCCTTCGACATTGGTTTCGGAAGTCTTGCCTTTGGTGATGATGTAGCCGTTCTCATCCGTCTCCACATATTTCTTGAATATGTCAGAGTTAGGATGATGCCCGATGGCGAGGAAAAATCCATCGACCCTGACATCAAAAACCTTACCATCCTTGTCTTGAATGCGGACTCCGGTCACACCTGACTCATTCCCAAGCACTTCCTGCGTGTTACAGTTCCAAAGAACATCGATGTTCGGGGTGTTCATCACCCTTTCACGCATTGCCGCCGAAGCTCTGAACACATCTCTGCGGACTATCATGTAAACCTTGCGGCAAAGGTTGGCGAGATATGTGGCCTCCTCGCAGGCAGTGTCACCTCCGCCGACAACCGCGACATCTTTCTTTCTGTAGAAAAAACCGTCACAGGTAGCGCAGGCGCTCACGCCCATCCCCCTGAATTTCTGTTCGGAAGGAAGCCCAAGATATTTCGCAGTGGCTCCTGTGGCTATGATCAAAGCCTCCGCTTCCAATTCGGTCTCTCCGTCAATGGTGAGCCGGAACGGGCGCCGTGAAAGATCTGCGCAAGTCACCACTCCCCTTCGGATGTCCGCACCCAGACGCTTGGCCTGAGCCCTCATCCCGTCCATCAGCTGATTGGCGTCAACGCCTTCCGGAAATCCCGGATAATTCTCCACAACGGTCGTGGTGGTCAACTGGCCACCCGGTTCCATACCTTCATATAGAACCGGCTCAAGGGCTGCTCTGGAAGCGTAGATGGCAGCCGTGTAGCCGGCCGGGCCGCCTCCTATGATCAAGCATCTTATCTTTTCCATACTTTTTGAGTTCAATCTTAACTTGCAAATATAGCCATAATTCGTGATTAGTCAAGCGATGGGTCCACCCTTGACTCCTGTATTCCAGACATTTTTTCATTGTGTGGATGCCGTTTATTAGAATTTTTCTAAATTTGCACTTTCAAGTGTCAAAGTAATATAGAAAAAGACTTGAGAAAAGCCTCAGAAACAGAATGGAAAGGAACAACAAAGCCCACACAATCGAAGACTTCCGTGAGTCGCTCAGAAAGAACGGACTGAAAGTCACACCTCAGAGAATCGCCGTGCACGAAGCGATGCTCAAACTTGGACACGCCTGTGCAGACATGGTCACCGCAGAAATCATGGCAGCGAAAAAAGCGAAGGTCACCGTAGCTTCGGTCTACAACATCCTGACACAGCTTTCTCTTTTGGGAATATACCACCACCGGATGAGCGAGAACAACAAGATGTACTTCGATGTCAACACCTTCAAGCATTTTCATCTTTATGACACAGTAAACCACACATTCTCTGATGTGATTGACGACGAACTCTACGACCAGATAGAGATGAAACTGCTTGCGCGCCGCTTCAAAGGCTACAAGATTGACGGGATAGACGTGCAGATTCTGGCGCATCCTTCCGTGAAACCGAAAAAGAAGTAGATGCCGGTGCGGTCAGCCCGGTCCTTTTCCCGTGCCCCCTGGGCTGTCACGTCAGTGACTGGGGCTGGATTGCGCGACCCAACAAGTAAGGCGGAAGAAAAATCTTCCGCCTTACTTGTTGGGGTGCGATGTGGGGCTCGAACCCACGACACCCAGAACCACAATCTGGTGCTCTACCAACTGAACTAATCGCACCGTGTTAGAGATTGCAAAGTTACGAATAATTTTCACAAATGCAAGAGTTCTTCGGAAATATTTTCTCAAAAAGCAGTGGTAGAATTACAAAAAGAGCACAGAAACTGATGATTGATTGCTGAAAATCCGGCATGTATTATTATCTTTGCGCATGCGGAAAATTCTGACAACCTGTCTTCTGTTCCTTACACTTACCTGCTCCGCGGCGGCTCAAAGCCTCCGGGACTGGTCATTGTCGCAGAACGGCAAGTCGAAGTCATGCCTCACAAAAGAACTGAATATTCCACATCCTTTCTGCCAGACTCCGGACACGGTCAGCATTGTGATCATGGGAGACATGATGATGCATCGGGGCCAGATCGCAAACGCAAGGGTCGGAGAGGACTCGTTCGATTTTTCAGAGTGTTTCCAAAAGATTGAGCATCTGATCAAGGGTGCGGACATTGCCGTGGCGAACATGGAGTTCACTCTGGCCGGAAAACCTTACACCGGCTACCCATGCTTCTCGGCGCCGGACAGTTATGCCGAGGCGGTAGCGAAAAGCGGCGTGGACATATTCCTGACCGCGAACAACCATATTCTTGACAAAGGGACGAAAGGGATTCGGAGGACTCTGGAAATATATTCAAAGATGGAAGATGACGGGCTCATCAGGCACACCGGAGCCGCCGCTTCCGCCGAGGATGACTCGCTGCGGTTCCCGCTGAGGGTCGTTTCAAAGGGCATCCGCCTTGCGCTCATCAACTTCACTTACGGCACGAACTGCGGCATTCCGGAAGAGTTCCCGAAAGTCCACCGGATCGACACCACCGAAATAGCCGACGCAGTCCTAAGGGCAAGGGAATCAGGAGCCGACTTCATCATAGCGCTGCCTCATTGGGGCAATGAATATGTCCTCAGACATTCAGCCTCGCAGGGCCGGTTTGCGCGCTGGTTGGCGGAAAAAGGCTGTGACGCGGTGGTCGGGGCGCACCCTCATGTACTGCAAGACATTGAGACTCTGACAGTCTCTTCTAAGAATGGAGTTGGAGTGAGGAAAGTGCCGGTGATATATTCATTGGGAAATTTCATTTCGAACATGAGCGCCCCGAACACCCAGGTCGGGATGATGGTGACGCTGCGCTTCACAAAAGATTGGCTTGGGAACAAGAATATGCTGGAGCCGCTTCTGACGCTTACATGGTGCTCAAGGCCAGGCCACCTGACGCGCGGCTACACCACAATCCCTATCAAGGAATATGTCGGTAAACGTGACCTTTGGATCAATCCATGGGACTACGACAAGATGATCGCCTCCTACGAGAGGGTAAAGAAAGAAACAGGAATTATTGATTGATAATGAAAAAGACTATAACGCTTGATGCCATCGACCCCATCGAGATTTTCGGGGCAGGGAACAAGATTCTCGAAGAGTTCTGCTCTTATTTTCATGGACTTAAGGTGGTCGCCAGAGGCAACGAGATTCACCTTGAGGGCAAGGAGAACGACATTCAGGAATTCAACCAGAAATTCGCCGAGCTGATCGAGCGGCGGATGCACAAGATGAACCTCACGGCCTTCGATGTCGAAGACATCTTCGATGGTGAGAACTCACCCAACAATTTCAAATTGAATGGAGAAGCGGTCATCGTCCACAGCACGGAAGGAAAACCGATCAAGGCCCGGAACAAGACCCAGCAGGAGATGGTCAAGGCCTATTTCGAGAACGATCTTGTCTTCGCCGTCGGCCCTGCCGGAACCGGAAAGACCTACGTGGCGATAGCTCTGGCGGTGAGGGCGCTGAAGAACCGCGAAATCAAACGCATCATCCTGACACGTCCCGCCGTCGAGGCCGGAGAACGGCTCGGATTCCTGCCCGGAGACCTGAAAGACAAACTGGATCCTTACCTCCAGCCGCTGTACGATGCCCTTGGAGACATGATTCCGCCCAAAAGACTGCAAGAGTTCATCGAGGAGGGCACCATCCAGATAGCGCCGTTGGCCTACATGCGAGGCCGCACTCTGGACCGCGCCTGTGTCATCCTTGACGAAGCCCAGAACACGAATCTAGGCCAGTTGAAGATGTTCCTGACTAGAATGGGTATGAACGCCAAGTTTATCGTGACCGGTGACGCGACCCAGGTCGATCTCCCTCGCCGAGAGGATTCAGGCCTGCTGAGTGGCATCAGCCTCCTTAAGAACATCAAGGGCGTCAGCACAATCTTCTTCACCAACGAGGACATCGTCCGCCACCCGCTTGTGAGCAAGATCGTCAAGGCCTTTGACCGCAAGGAGGCCGAGGAATCGTCCGTGGCAGACAACTAATTGAATATCAAGAAATAAAAACAATCGCCTCCAGTCTGATTCGACTGGAGGCGATTGCGTTATCGATTATAAATCAAGCTTTTGCCTGCCACGAGATACCGATTAGTTGTTCAGGAATGCGTTGTACTTCTCGTATCCGGCCTGATACTGAGGATCCTGGTCACGGAAACGATAGTAGATCTGCTTGAGGTATTCGGCGATGGTTGACTTGATGGCCGGATCCTGACAAACGACATAGGCCTGCTCAAACGGATCGATGCACTTCTTGAGGGTCACCTCAAACTCTTGCGTAAGAGCCATGTACTTGGCGTCATCAAGTTCATTCTGCGCCTTCTCCTGAAGTTCCAGAGCCTTGTCATAGTACATCTGTCCCTTTCCGATGTAGGCGAAGACGTAGTTAGGATCCTTGGCTGCGGACTCATCGTAAGCCTTGGCAGCCTTGTCAAGGTCACCTATCTGCTTGTAAGCCTGACCCTCGACATAGTAGAGGGAAGCGTTGTCAGGAGAGGTGGTCTTGGCCTGCTGGAGGAGTTCGAAAAGTCTGTCGGTTCCCTCACCGCTGGTCATATAGTAGTTGATAAGACCGAAGACGATGCTCTCGCTTGTAGGGTATTTCTGGAAACCCTGCTCAAGATAATCCTTGGCGGCAGCCTTTCCGGCAGCGGTCGTGTCAATGTGAGAGACGCAATCGGAAAGTTTGGCGAACACCTCGCCATTGTCTCCATAATAGCCATATCCCAGACATTTGTCAAACATAGCCTTGGCCTTGGAGAAATTCTCAATGCTCCAAGATGTGAAAGCTGCATTGTACAGAGAGTTCGTGTCAATCTGACTGCAAGGCTTCTGCGCGGACGCCTCATAGGCGGCCTCAAAGTACTCCTCCGCCTTCTTGACATCACCGAGGGTGTAGGAGTTGTAGGCCTCCTGGTTCAGTTTCTCGGCGATGGCCTTGATTCCAGCGCTTATGTCCTTGTCCTTGCTGTGCTTCTCGTCAAGTTCGTAAGCCTTCTTGTAAGCCTCAAGCGCCTTGGGAAGAGCGTTATCAACGACCGGTTTAACGACCTCGATCACAGAGAGCTGGCCATTGGCGTTGAAATAGAGATTCTTGTTCTCATAAACCTGCTTGGTGTACTGCGCTCCGTTAAGGGTTACCATCTCTACAGCGGACGGTTTCTCATTCCCCATCGAAAGCTGAAGCGATGTCATGTCCGCACCGAGCCAAACATTTCCGGCAGGAGCTCCGTAAGCGTCAACATAGGCTTGGGCAAGTTTCATCCAAGTCGCCACCTTAGTGGCCTTCTTCTCGTTCTGGGAAGCGGCAAGGGCACTCTCGACCGCCTTGGCGGCTGAGTTCACGTTAGACTGGGCATCCGCTACCTGAAAGGAAGCGAGCAATGCCAAAACAATCAATGTCTTTTTCATGATTATTGGTATTTAGTTGTTTCTAAATAAACTATTCCAGCGGTGCCTCTGAAGTCTCTTCGGCAGCCTGTTGTTCCTCGTCTCCGCTCTTCTCGACAGTCGAGATGGCCGCGATGGAATCACCGTTCTTGATGTTGATCAGTTTCACTCCCTGGGTAGCCCTTCCTGCCACTCTGATGTCGGAGACCGCCATTCTGATTGTGAGACCTGACTTCTCGATGATCATCAGGTCATCGTTCTCTGTCACGTTCTTGATGGCGATCAGCTTGCCGGTCTTCTCGGTGATGCTGATGGTCTTGACACCCTTGCCGCCTCGGTTGGTGATACGATATTCATCGAAATCGGTCCTCTTTCCGAATCCGTTCTCGCTCACGACAAGCACGGTGTGCGCCGAAGCGTCCTCCGCCTTAGGATCGTAATTGATGGCTCCGATGACCTCATCGTCGTCTTCAATATTGATGCCACGCACTCCTGTGGAGTTTCGCCCCATCGGACGGGCGTCGGTCTCGTCGAAACGGCAGCAGCGTCCCTCGCGGGCGGCGATCAGAATCTCCTCGTTGCCGTTGGTCAGCAAAGCCTCGACCAGTTCATCGCCCTCACGGAGATTGACCGCATTCACACCGGCTGTCCTCGGATGTGAATATGCCTCCAGAGACGTCTTCTTGATGACTCCCCTCTTGGTGATGAGCACGATGTTGTTGCCGTTCACATATTCAGGGTCCTTGAGGGTCTTGACATTGATATAGGCAAGGATCTTGTCGTTCGGGATGTTGAGCACATTCTGGATAGCGCGTCCCTTGGATGCCCTTGAGCCTTCCGGTATCTCATAGACCTTGAGCCAGAAGCAGCGTCCGGTCTGGGTGAAGAGCAACATGGTGGAATGCATGTTCGCGATGTAGATGTGGTCGATGAAGTCCTCATCCCTCGTCGCGCTTCCCTTCATTCCAACTCCGCCGCGCGCCTGGGTGCGGTACTCTGTCAGAGGAGTTCTCTTGATGTAGCCCAGATGAGAAATCGTGATGACCATGTCCTCATCGGCGTAGAAGTCCTCCGGGTTGAACTCACCTGCGGAAGGACGGATTTCTGTCCTTCTAGGATCAGCATACTTGTTCTTGAGTTCGATAGTCTCTGCCTTGATGACCTTCATCTGCTCCTCGACGCTGCCGAGAATCTCGTTGCAGCGGGCAATGAACTTCTCAAGCTCATCATATTCAGCCTGAAGTTTCTCCCTCTCCAGTCCGGTCAGCTGACGGAGCCTCATCTCGACAATTGCCGTCGCCTGGGCATCGGTAAATTCAAAGCGGGAGATCAACTCGGACTTGGCCTCGTCAACGTTGGCTGAATGCCTGATGATATGGATGATCTCGTCGATGACATCGATGGCTTTCAGCAATCCTTCAAGGATGTGTGCCCTCTTCTGGGCCTTCTCCAACTCAAACTTGGTCCTGCGGATGATGACATCGTGGCGGAATTCCACGAAGTTACCGATCATGTCCTTGAGGGAAAGAGTCCTTGGACGGCCTTTGACAAGGGCGACGTTGTTGAACGCGAAACTGGACTGAAGCTGGGTATACTTGAACAAGGTGTTGAGCACGACGTTGGAGTTGCAGCCCTGCTTTACCCTGATCACGACACGGACACCCTCTCGGGAGGTCTCGTCGTTGATGTAGGTGATGCCCTCAATCTTCTTGTCCTCGACCAGCTGACCGATCTTCTCGATCATCTCTTTCTTGTTGACCATGTAAGGGATCTCGGTCACGACGATTGTCTCACGTCCGTTGTCGGCGACCTCGATCTCTGTCTTGGCGCGGACAACGACCTTGCCACGGCCGGTCTCATAAGCATCCTTGATGCCGCCCACGCCCATGATGATGCCACCCGTCGGGAAGTCCGGTCCCTTGATGTGCTGCATCAGGCCGTCCGTGTCGATGTCCGGATTGTCAATGTAGGCGCAGATAGCGTCACAGCATTCTCCCAGATTGTGCGGAGCCATGTTCGTGGCCATTCCGACGGCGATACCGGACGATCCGTTGAGCAGCAGCAGCGGAGCCTTTGTAGGCAGCACCGTAGGCTCTTCCTCCGTGTCATCAAAGTTAAGCATCATATCCACAGTGTTCTTGTCGATGTCGGCAAGAACATCATCTGTCATCTTCTGAAGCTTCGCCTCGGTGTACCTCATGGCGGCGACTGGGTCACCATCCATGGAGCCGAAATTACCCTGTCCGAAAATCATAGGGTAACGCTGGTTCCAAGGCTGCGCAAGTCTGGCAAGAGCCTCGTAAACACTTGAGTCACCATGCGGATGGTACTTACCAAGCACCTCACCGACAATCTTGGCGCACTTACGTGTCGGTCCTGAATATGACAGGCCTAGACCGTCCATTCCGAACAACACCCTCCTCTGCACAGGCTTCAGGCCATCCCTGACATCAGGCAGCGCACGGGAGACAATGACGGACATCGAATAGTCGATGTACGCGGTACGCATCTCGTGGTCGATCTCAACCGGTTCGATGATGCCGGTCTGGCCTTCCTCTTTCTTTTCCTCAATATCCATATTCTGAAGTTGAATACATTATAGTTAAACATGCAAAATTAGTAAAAAAAACCGAGAGAGACAACAGTGGTTAAAGCCACAGTCCGAGACAAAGAATATTTCAGTACTTGTACCGTACTTTGGCACAAGCGCACTCTATCTTTGCATCAGAAACAAAAAAACAAAGTCATGAGAAACACTGAATATAATCTCGAAAAACTCGCTTCTATGATCTCATCAGAATCATCGTTCACCGCCCTCATGGAGATAATGGGAGACATGGGACTGGAGTTCGAAGGAGCCGTCAAGGGCGCATAATCACTTGACTGCCAACGCAGTTTCCTCTTCCTTCAGGGACACGAGGGTGTTTCCCCTGTCTGCGGTCAGAACGACACGGAGAGTTCTTGGTCCGGACGAGCCTTTCTTTCTCCGGCCTTGAAGAATCCTGTCGGAGATGATGAACTCCGACACCGGATCCTCGACATATTTCATCACAGCCCTTTTCAGAGGTCTCGCACCGAAAGCCGGATCGAAACCCGCGTCAGCGATGAATCGCCTGGCTGAAGGGGTGACAGCCAATTTGTAGCCGGCCTCCTCTGCTCTTGCCCGAAGATCCTTCAATTCGATGTCAATGATCTTTTCAATGTCCTCCCTGGTCAAAGCGTTGAAGAATATTCTTTCGTCCACCCTGTTGATGAATTCCGGAGGGAAGGATTTTCTTATGGCTTTCTCCAAAACACTCTGACGGTTCTTCGGGACATTCCTTCCGGATGTGGAGAATCCAACCCCGTTGCCATATTCATCAAGCTCACGGCTGCCGATGTTGGAGGTCATTATGACAATGGTGTTCCGGAAGCTCACGACGCGGCCGTTGCTGTCGGTCAGGCGGCCTTCATCCAGCACTTGCAATAGGATGTTGAATATGTCAGGATGAGCCTTTTCGATCTCATCCAGCAGCACGACACAGTACGGCTTCCTGCGCACCCGCTCGCTGAGCTGCCCGCCCTCCTCGTAGCCGACATAGCCGGGAGGTGCTCCGACAAGACGGGACACTGTGAATTTTTCCATATATTCACTCATGTCAATGCGGACCATATTTTCCTCTGAATCAAAAAGATATTCAGCCAGACATTTCGCAAGCTGGGTCTTGCCCACTCCCGTAGGGCCGAAGAAGAGGAAAGTGCCGATCGGGCGGTTCGGATCCTTGAGCCCGGCGCGGTTTCTTTGGATGGCACGCACGACTTTCTCGATGGCCTCGTCCTGCCCTATTATGCGGCTTTGAAGCCGGCCCTTCATCCTCATTATCCGGTTGCCCTCGGATTCGGCCACCTTATTGACCGGGATTCCGGTCATCTTGGAGACCACCGTGGCGATGTCCTCGGCATCAACCACGTTACCGCCTTTCCGCCCCTTGGCAAGGTTAAGACGGATCATCGATCCGGCCTCGTCCAATGCGTCTATAGCCTTGTCCGGCAAAGACTTGTCGGTAATGTAGCGATCCGTAAGACGGACACAGGCCTCAATGGCATCATCGCTGTAGGCCACCTTGTGGAAATCCTCGTAATTCGGCCTGAGGTTCTCCAGAATCGTGATGGACTGCTGAATGTCGGTAGGCTCCACGACAATTTTCTGGAACCTTCTGTCAAGGGCTCCGTCCTTCTCCACTATCTTGGCGAACTCGTCCATGGTCGTGGCGCCGATGCACTGGAGCTCACCGCGGGCCAAGGCCGGTTTAAGGATGTTGGCCGCATCCAGACTCCCCTGCGCGCCGCCAGCACCGACAATCGTGTGGAACTCGTCGATGAACAGGATGATGTCCGGGTTCGTGCTCGCCTCTTTGATGATGGATTTCAGGCGTTTCTCAAAGTCCCCACGGTATTTCGTCCCGGCCACAACTGAGGCTATATCCAAGGAAATCAGACGCTTCTTGGCAAGGGCCGGGGATATGCTTCCACCGGCGATCCGCAAGGCTATTCCCTCTACGATCGCAGACTTCCCCACCCCAGGCTCACCGATAAGCATCGGATTGTTTTTCTTGCGTCTTCCTAAAATCTCTATCACGCGAGTTATTTCTGTCTCCCTTCCGACAACGGGATCCAGTTTTCCATCAGCCGCTGCCTTTGTGAGGTCAAAGCCGAAATCCTCAATGACGCTCTTCTCAGGCCCGGCTTCCTGATTGGTGTCCTGCTGATCATCTTCGTTTTTGGTTTCCTGTTCCTGCGTGTGACCATTTTCCAGCATCCCTTCGTCACGCATATAAGACAGCAGACGGCCATAGCCCACTCCGTGCTGCCGCAGATAGGCCTGCCCGTAATTCTCTGTCGTGCGGCACAGAGCCAGAAGAAGATGAAGAGAGTTCGCCTCTGCCACACCTTGCTTGGAAGCTTCCAGCACCGTGATGCTCAGCACATTCTGGGCATAACGGGTAAACGAGATCTTGTCCGACTCCGAGTACGGAATCGGCTCGTTTGTGAATATGTGGCTGTCGATGAATCGCTTGAAGTTATCCGCATCTATTCCCAGACCAACAATAGCCTTGAATGCGGTGTTGTCGCCATGGCGCAGAAGTCCCAGAAACAGATGATCCGGTCCTATGCCATAACTGCCCGTCCGCATAGCCTCGTCCCTGGAGTAGCGGATTATGTCGTTCAGTTCGTCGGAGATTCTTATTTCCATGTTCGTTTTCCAAAGTATGATTTACAATATTAAAAAATTTTCTCCGCTTCTGCAAGTCGGATTCGACGGCCTGTAGGCAAAGTCGCTTCGTCGCTTCGACAGGCTCAGCGACCAAACAGGCTTGATCAACGAAACTGTCGAAGAACCGAAGCGGCCAACCGCTCAGCCCCTTCAGTCACTGAGCCTGTCGAAGTGACCCTATGATTGCGGAAATCTAAAGTATTTTGCTACATTTGTATATACAAGAAAAAAGAACAACGAATGAACGAGGAAAGAAGCACGGACAGACTTGCCCGTTACATAATCTGGACGGCCGCGGGGGCGGTGACTGTCGCGTTTTGCTGGTATTTCAGGAGCGTGCTGGTCTATGTGATACTGGCAGCGGTGGTTTCCCTTTTGGGGAGACCGATCATGAAAGGGTTGAAGCACATCAGGATAAATGGCAGAAGCGCACCGGACTGGCTGTCGGCAATTGTCTCGCTGCTGCTGATTCTGGTCATATTCCTTGGGATTGTCACTCAGATCATACCTGTCTTCTCAAGCATAATCACTAACATCAGCGGCAATCTACAGTCAACATCCTTCAAGGCATCTGAGATCACCGTATGGTTCGACAAGATGAACGTCTGGCTGATTGACAGGATTCCGGCCCTTGGGCGCGACTTCAAGGTCCAGGACGCTGTGCTTGAATGGATCAAGAACGCTTTTGACATCTCGTCGGTCACCTCCGTGGTCGGTTCCGTGGCGTCAGCGTTGGGCACATTCGGCATAGGACTGTTCTCGGTGATGTTCATCGGATTCTTCTTCGTGAAGGACGAGACGCTTTTCCGCAGGATTGTCGGAGCTATCGTTCCTGACAAGGCCGAAAAAACAGCCATCAGCGCCATCGGTGACATCGAGCATCTACTCAGCCGCTATTTCGTCGGACTGATGACTGAAGTCCTCGGAGTCGCCCTGCTCAACTTCCTGGGACTCTGGCTGATAGCCAGAATAGGGTTCTATCCGGCAGTCGGAATAGCCTTCATGACAGGCCTTCTGAACGTCATTCCTTACGTCGGCCCTTGGATCGGCGGAGCCATCGGAACAGTCCTCGGGATTGTGCTCAAGTACAGCAGCGCGGCGGCGGTCGGTGTCTACCCTGATTTCATGGTGGTCATCATCACGCTGCTTGCGGTCTTCATCTGCACGCAATTGGTGGACAACTTCCTGTTCCAGCCGCTTATCTACTCAACCAGCATCAAGTCCAGCCCGTTGGAAATCTTCATCGTGCTGCTCATGGCAGGCCATCTCGGCGGAATAATAGGGATGCTCGTCGCCATCCCGGCCTACACCGTTATCAGGGTCATCGCAGCCCGGTTCTTCTCTGATTTCAAACCAATCCGCAGACTCATAGCGGCAACGGATGACAAATAAAATTTTAATGAATATGAACACGTTACTCAAAAGGCTGACGCTTGTCGCAGCCCTCATCGCCGGATTCCTTACAAGCGCGAACGCTCAAGAAAAATATTCACCGTCAGGAACATATCAATTCGCCGTCAAGGACGGAAACGCCTTGTTCCTTGATGAATATCCTGCCTCAGCCGGAAGCGAAACCTCTCTGAAAGGCTACGAGAAGCCGTCCATAGTCTTTGTCTTCGGAGGAGGATTCAAAGGCGGAGAGCGAAGCCACAAGGATTATCTGCCTTGGTTCAAAATGCTTAACGACGAGGGCTACACAGTCCTCACGATTGACTATCGCCTCGGAATGAAAGGCGTGAAGACAAAGGGAGGCATCGGTTCCGTGAAGCAGTTCTACCATTCGGTCAGAATCGCCAGCGAGGATCTGTTCAGCGCCACAAAGTACATCATAGACAATGCCAAGACGCTGAAAGTCAATCCTGACAATCTGGTGATCTGCGGGTCGTCAGCCGGAGCGATGACCGTGCTTGAATCCGAGTGGATGCTGTGCAACGGGAAGGCCACGGAGGCACTCCCGGAAGGGTTCCGCTACGCCGGAGTGATGTCGTTCTCGGGAGCGATCCTGTCCCGTGAGGGAATGCCGAAATATTCACAGGCTCCGGCTCCGACGGCATTCTTCCATGGCACAGCCGACAAGGTGGTGAACTACGGCAACATCCGAGTCTTCAACTGGGTTTTCGCCGGCACGGACAAGCTCGTCAAGATATTCAGGAAAAACGGTTACGTCTACAACGCTTTACGTTTCAAGGACCACAAGCACGAGATTGCCGATTCGATGGTCGAGACTTTCCCTGACCAGATCCGATTCCTTGAGACAAACATAACGAGAAAGGTCGCCAGAACTGTGGATTCCACAATCGACGACCCTGAGGCTCCGGTTCCAAGCGGCTCGGCGAACCGCAAGGAGATGTACGGAAATAATTAATCTTGAATATATTTGCGATAGACTTCCGCGATTCTGCGGTATCCCTCTTCATTCGGATGGAGTCCGTCCCTGAAAAGGGATTCGTCCAATGTGCCGTCAGCCTTGGTAAGAACCGGCTTCACATCCACGATGTCGTAGTTCGTGAGGCCGCTCTCCTTCAGGAGCCTGTCTGCAGCAGCGTTCACCTTGTCCACCCGGTCAATGGCCTTCCTGCGAGGGTAGATGTGCACGACGTGGATGCGGGCCAGAGGCTGCTTCACACGAATATATTCAATAAGTCCCACCATTCCTTCGGCGATCGCCTCCTCGGTGCGGCTGTAGATGTCGTTTGTGCCGGCCATCACGAAGATGTGCTTCGCATTGAATCCGTCCAGCTCCTCGTGCATCATCCTCCACATCATGTTCCCGAGGCGGTCCCAGCCATAGCCGCAGTTGACGACATTGCGGTCAGCGAATATGTCGTTCCAGGAATCCACTCCGGCATGCCATGTCTTATGGCTCGGTTCGCCTGACCAATAATGGGTTATGGAATTGCCTATCATCACGATCTCCGGATTCGGAGCGATGCGCCTTTCTCTGTAAAGGACTCTTGAATGCCTCTCGCTCCAATCATAGAACGTGTAGTCCCTGCGCTGCCTGAGCGGTTTGAGGATGTCTGGAAGATCGGTCGTCGTGCCAAGGGCGTTGAAGATCGCCTCAAGTGTGGCCACCGTGTCGGCTTTCGCACCATCAACGGCGATGAAATAGTCAGGTTTCCTGCTCTCTTTCCTGCTTACAACCTTTACCGGGAAATCTGCCTTTCTCTGAAGAATGTTCCTGACAGCCTTTGCCGGCCTGGCTACCGATTCGACCGGAACATTGTAAACGGCTATCGCCTTCTCGACCGGCACAGGTTCGAAATGGAAATATGTTCCGCCAACTGTTCTGATCTCCATCCACTTCACGTCATTGTAAAGCGGCAGATAAAGCCTGAACGCATTGCCGTTCTTGGCCGACTTTCCGTAGTCCACACGGAATGAGAACGTAACAGTGTCACCCTCGACCTTACCAAGATTTGAAGTCCCGTTCAGCAGATGGAATCCCCCATCGTTGTCGATGTCAAACAGATCCACTCCCAGCGAGGCCATCTCTGTCGCCCCCTTAGGAATATTCCTGCCTTCAAGCACATAACGCACCGTGATTTCCGGAGAATTTGTCCCGAAATCAATGTTGCCTCCGCCAAATGTCCAGCAAGTCCCGAAAGGACCTTTAGGCCTTTCAGTCAGTGGGTTATGCCAATCCTTCACTCCTGCGGCCTCCGCAACGACCGAAAGCGTCAGCGCCAAAGCGGCCACCGACACCACACGTCTTACAATTCCTGAATATCTCATATTCCTTTA
>ERZ808277.198-NODE-198-length-24262-cov-5.608502_pt1 | contig 24262 bp, 17 predicted proteins | sample MGYA00521240_ERZ808277 | MGnify/ENA primary metagenome ERZ808277 (study PRJEB31516, sample SAMN03275599) | gut metagenome | biome: mammalia-associated habitat; material: feces | host: Papio cynocephalus | place: Kenya | collected 2012-07-17 ... | reverse complement strand
GTAGGACGCAAGTAGTCCTCCGTCAACTCATTGATGTAAAGAGTCGCGTTATTCTCCGAAGCAGCGAATTGGTAAGCCTTGCCGTCATCATCGACAAAGATTGTCTGGTCACGGCTCATAGCGTTGTTAGGGCGGAAAGAGCCCAGATAGATAAACTGTCCTGTCGGAGAGTCGCTCACAGCGACTCCCGCCGCGGCTTTTCCGTAGTCTGCGCTTTCCACGTGCGCCCACATCACAAACTTTCCGGTCTTAGAGTTATAGACAACCTTGGGACGCTCAAGCACCTTGGACGGATGGAGGTCGTGCGAAGGGTCATCAGTCACAGCCGGAAGCACGATCTTCTCAAACTTCCAGTTTACCAAATCTGTGGACGAGTAGCAAGATACTCCCCCGACATCCGTGCGGTAACTTTCCCATCCTGCGCCTTCCGGAAGGACAGTCTTGTCTTTCTTATACTCACCGTACCAATAGTATTTGCCATTGTGGTACATTATGCCTCCCCCGTGGGCATTGATCGGATTGCCAGAGGTGTCTAGCCATACCTCCCCGTTCACTATGTCCTTGGCCTGGCTTCCCAACGTGTGTGCCAACATCAAGAGAAGCACGGTAATCTTTAAATAATGTATGAATTTCATTTCTTTCGTTGTTGTACTATCGGCTAACGAAGGTAGTTATTGATCGTTTGGGAACCATAACGGACTTTAGATGCCTATGCTTCCCCAAAAAAGCGAGAGACTCTTCCGCCACATCAGAAGTACGGTATTGGCTCCATAAACCGGATTTCACTCCACTGACAGTAATAATCTCGTCAGTGTCGCCATAATTAATCACGACAATCACATCGCGTCCGTCCTTGTTGCGGAATGCCGAGCACATCAATCCCCAAGGGTCAGTGGAGCTGTCCGGATCATTGGACTCACCGCGTGTCACGCACAGTCGTTCCGCCCCCGGCCGGATGAACCTGCTGTAATTGCCGAAAGACCATAAAAGTTTTGAGTCCACTATTGTGTCACAGACTGCTCCCGGACTTCGGTATTGGAATAGCAATCCATCCTTATAGTCTCCTCCAACCGCTCTCCACCACTGCCAGCTTCTCGCATCAGCAAAGACGAGGTCGTGGTGCACCATTCTGGCAACATACAGAGCCGTCTTCATAGTGCGGTCGTAACCCCCTCCACCTCCAATCTCTTCATCATTGCCCATTATGCAAACTTCGCTTTGCCAAAAGCCGACATCATATTTCCGCAGAGAGTCTCGAAGTGCCTTGCGGCACTCCTTCATAAAATCGACCGGAGTGTTTGTCCAATAACTGTGTCCCGCCATCAGTCTTGGCACATTGCCAAGATTGCCAAGATAAGTGTCGGTACTGTCGGAAGAAAAGAACGACTGGATTTCATACCCTCGCTCCGGTCCTGTCCCGTGAGTTGACATCATACACCTGTAATCACAAGATTCAGGCACTATTATCTTAGTGTCGGATCCTCGTGACCGCAGCTCGCTGTCGAGGATGCGCGCGAGTCTGGCTATCTCATATTTCGTCGCTGGAGATCCTTCCTGCTTTGGGCCTTGCCAGTTCCAACTGCCATCAGGCTCATTCACGGGTGAGATGTAATCAAGAGTCACATTATCGTGTGTTTTCAGCCCATCAACCACATCGACCATAAATCTGGCGAAATCATCATAGTCATCGTCCTTGAGATTGAATGTTCCATCACGTCCTGTGTTGGTGGCAAGGCCGTTTTTTGTGTAATGCACAGGCGGTGAATTCAGGAAACCCAACAAATATGGCACTCCATACTGTTTTGCCAGTTTAAGGAAGTTCCGCTGCCCAAGCTGCTTATTCCAGTCGTAGGTTCCATCAGCGTTAAGAAAACATTCAGTCCTTGTTCCATGGTTGATCTGACTGTCGTCTCCTTGTTCCACACTTCCAGCCCCAATATTGAAACGCCAGATACTTAGGCCGATACCTTCAGGGGTCCCTTTGTCGTCAATTTCCGAACTAAACAACAATCTGGCGACATCATTCCGTACAGGCTCCGGCATCTCACCAATAAAACGCATGCTCCACGCATCAGAAGCCCCAAAACAGTCTATCTGTTGATATCGCATTCCAGGATTAACGTTGAACACGATTTTCTGTTGTGCAGCCGCTGACAGACAGATCAACAGGCTGACAGTCGCAACTATTCTCCTCATCGCGCGATCACTTTTCCGCTGGTTGGCTTGGCTGCGAAGGCCAATAAGGGTTCTGATAAAGCGGAGAATCCGACACTGTGGTCCCGTCCGGAGCCGTAAGCATCATCTGCTTGATAGGCATTGGCTGAAGATAGTGGGCCATATGCCAGGTCAGGCCGTTGACCACCTGAGTGGAGTTGTTGCCGCGATGTGGACGGACATATTCACTCTCGCTTGCTTTGGACACGACACTCTCGATCTTTGCCTTCAGCTTTGCCGGATCGGCATAATCACCCGACCCGAATTTGGCGAAATATTCAATCATCTCATCTCCGGCATTCCAAAGATGGCATCCTTCTATGTGGCGAGGCTCGGTGATAAGTTGGTCAAGAGCGCGCCAACGCACAAGGTCATCCCAGCGATAGCCCTCAGCCATCAGTTCGTTCCTGCGCTCACGTCGGATGTTGTAGCGCACAGGGTCTATGATCTTGCCTGCCGTGTAGGCTCCCCAATCCCCTTTGGCCTCCTCTTCCATAACCGTCGCGTCTATAGTGACATTGTAGTCCGGCTCAAGTCCTATATGGCGTCCACGGACCGCACGCCAATACTCATCGCATTTTCCGTTGAGTGTCCCGTTCAGTTCATAGTAAGCCTCAATGTAATTCAAAAGAGCCTCTACACTTCGGAAGACAGGACATGCGGTCGAACACAGCCCATTGCCGCATTCCGCAGCATCCGGAGTATTGCCCTTACGTAGGGCATAGCCGGTGGAATACTTCTGCTCATTGCTTGTCTCCCAGAACGAAGGGATTCCCTCTACAGGATTGGCGTGGGTGCCATCGCTGCTTGCGATAAGCACATTCTTCTGCCCTGGTTCCTTGAGGAGGACGACAAGGCGCGGGTCACGGTCAAGACGAACGTTATGTATGGTGTTGTCCCCATGGTACCCCGAACCAGAGGCGTAAATAGGAAGGCCATTGGCCATTGTGAAGCCATCTACAAGTCCACGGGTGGAGCCGATGCCCTGATTGCCTTTCTGAGCTTGGACTACGACATTATGTTTTATGCCCAAAGCCTTGGAGTACTGGCGCCACAGAAGGACCTCCGGGTACTTGCTCAAATCCAAACACCCGAACATCGCTAGCCAAGGATTCTCCGACTCGTAATCAGCAAGCGATTTGCCTTCTTCCTGAGGAACAACTCCAGTGTTAGTCATCAAGGATTCTTTTGCCTCCTCCGCAACAATCTCCGCTGCCTTCACAGCCTCTTCGAGGAAGAATCTCACCTCCGCTTCCGGAGAACCAGCCTTGAAAGTGAACTCCGAATTGTAATCCTTAGATTTTCCAGGCCATTCTGAGGTTCCTGGAACAAATGCGGTTCCAGCGAAATTCTTCTCGAACGTGCCTTCATAAAGGGCGACACGACTCTTCAGCAGCATAGCTGTGTTCGCGCTGACGCGTGTCGTAGCCATCTTTGACTGCTTGAGAAGTTCGTACGCCTTGTCAAGATCCTCAAGGATAAAACGCGCGACCTCATTGCGTGGGGCACGTTTGCTGGCGTTTGTCAAAGCCTCAGTCTCATCAGGAAGACACGATGTGACGATCGGAAGGTCACCGAACAGCTTCATACGCTTAAAGTATTCAAAAGCCCGGAAGAAATACATCTCACCTATGTAGTGCGCCACATTCGCCGGATTGCCACTGATTCCGCCGGCCTCATATTTCGGAAGCACATTGTCGAAGAAAAAATTGATTGTTGTTATGTTCTCCCACTTGTAGTTGTCGTTCTTGAGATCTGTCTTCCAGTCTCCCGTCTGGTACTTGGCGTCAGGATAGATGTCCGACATTATGTCTGTGGCGTTGTCGCTATAGATTCCGTAGCTCCAATTCTCGTGGCTCGGCAGGACTTCGGTATAGCGGCCGTTGCAATAAGCCTGCAGGTCGCTTTCATTGTTGAAGTACTGTTCCGGAGCGATCGCAGACAATGGTTCCTTGTCAAGATAGTCATTACAGGAGACAAGTGCGAAGCCAGATAATAGAAGGGCTGCGAGAAGATAATGTATATAGGTTTTCATTGTCTTATGTTTTAAAGTGTTACACTTATGCCAAACGAGTAGGTTCGTGACAGAGGATACGCTGAGCCACCTTTTCCGGAACCGATGGTTTCCGGGTCAAAGAGTTTCGAGAGACGGGATCCCGTCCAAAGATTCTCCCCGGAGAAGTACACGCGCACATTCTTGAGCCCAGCCTTTTCGGTGACTCTGTCCGGAAGGGTGTAACCTACCTGAAGGTTCTTTAGGCGTATATAGGAGGCATCCTGAAGATACCTGCTTTGCACCTGACGGTTCTTGCTTCCTCCGGAGACCACTGGCCGTGGATAATATGAATCATAATTGGTCTCGGCATATCCTTCCTTTACAGACCATGAATTCTCGTCACGGAAATAATCCTCATGAGGTGTAAGCGCCTGCATCCACCACATATCATTGTCAGCTCCCCAGAAATAGTTATGGTTCTGGAAATAATCTCTTTTTCCCACACCTTGGAAGAAAACCCGAAGGTCAAAGCCCTTGTACGCTGCGTTGAGATCAAGCGAGAACATATAACGAGGCTGTTTGCTGCCGAGGAGTTTCTTGTCCCCAAGATTGTTCAATGTCCCGTCGCCACCGTTAATGACTCCATCACCGTTCAGATCCTTATACATCACGTCACCCGCCGCGAAATCCTTGCCCAAAGACTGCATTCCCAATCTGGCCTCTGCGGGAGCGGTTCCGTGGTAAGCGGTATAATTAGCGTCAAGCATATCAAGGTAATCCATATATTCCTCATCAGTTTTCGCTATTCCCAAGGTCTCATATCCCCAGATCTCGTCTATATAGCGTCCTTGGATGTAGGTGTCAATGGAGTTTGTAGGGTTGTTAGCGTATCTGGTGATCTTCGTGCGCGAGTCCGAGAGGACAAAACGCGCTCCATAGGACAGGCCGCAGGAAAGATAGTCTTTCCACGAAATCTCAAAGTCCCAGCCGTGAGTGCGGAGGTCGCAGTTATTCGTTTTCGGGACATCGGTTCCAAGGATGTTCGGCAACTCGGCGGAAGGCCCCACCATATTCTTTGTGTCTCGAATATAATACTCAAAACTTCCGGTCAACCGGCCGTTGAACAAGCCCCAATCAAGACCAAGGTTGTAATTGTAGATTTTCTCCCACGTCAGCAGCTGGCTGATAAGGGCGGGGAACCCGACTGTTGTCGGTTTCGCTCCGTTCTGAAGCCACTCTCCGTTATTTGGCTTGATCGAAAGGGTGCGGTAGGTCTGATACCTGTTGTCAATGTTCTGGTTACCCAGTATTCCATACGAAGCACGCAGCTTAAGGTTGCCGCACACTTGTGTCAAGTCCTCCCAAAACTTCTCGTTAGCTATGTTCCATCCCGCGGACACAGACGGAAGCCATATCCAACGTCGGTTCTGGCGGAAACGCGATGTTCCATCATAACGCAAGTTGGCTTCTATCATGTAACGGCTATCATAATCATAGTTGACACGTCCGAAGAATCCAGCGTTATCCCATTCTGAACGCCCTCCGTTTACTGACGGAGTCACCAGATTCCCATCAGAGCCAATTCCGGTGGTAAGGTCAACTTCCGGCAGGCTGGAGACCAGAATGCCGTCACGCTGAAGACCGAATGTCTTCTGCTTCATATTCTCGGTCTGGAAGCCAAGCATGAAATGGAAGTTATTCTTTTTGCCTATTGTTCTTTCATAATTGGAATAGACATTGAGATTGTAGAAATTCTCTCTGGTGTACTCCTCGTGAACGTGGCTCTCGCTTGAAACCTCGAAGGCATTCCCGTTTACATCGTACCCGTAAAGTTTTTGAGTGTCCCAATGGCGGGAGTCAGAATACACCTGATAGTTGAATTCTGCATGAATATCCCATCCTTCCACCGGTCGCGCCACGAGACTGATCTGGGTATAGTTTCTGTCAGGCTGAGTCCTATCGCTACCTCCGTTCTCCAGTCCGTTTATAGGAGATGGGCAATCAAAGATGTTCCCGTTCGGGTCATAGATAGGAATCACAGGCCAACCTTGACGACCCAGATCATCGTACAGATCGTCAGTAAGACTTGATGGACGCACATAATCCTTGCGGACCCATCGGTGAGAGAACCCAAGTGTCATCCATTCCGTTATGTCAGCGTTGAACTTTCCGGTCAATGTATAGCGTTTCAGCCCTTCCTCTCCCCAGGCAAGCATTCCGTCATTATCAAGATAGTTTGCCGAGAAATAGTAGTTGATCTTATCAGAGCCTCCACTTACACTCACATTATGCTCCATAGAGAAGCTGTAATCTTTGTATATGGCACTGAACCAGTCTGTGTTGGCCCAGGCCCCGCCATGATAAGGAACATCCTGCCAGTTTCCATTGCCATAGATGTCATCCATCGTGTAAAGGGGATCGAAGACACCCTTTGAATTCAGAAGGGTTCCGGCCTGATACTGCTCAATCTTCTCAATTGTTTCTTTTGAAAAGTGTGGTCCCCATCCCGGTGTGTTAACGCACGCGTCATCAAAGAATAGAGCAAAGGCTCTTGAGTCCATAGTGTGATTGCGGTTCACAAGGTTGCTAAAACGGAAGGAATTGTTGTAATTGACTGTCGCCTTACCTTGTGATCCTTTCTTTGTGGTGACGAGAATGACACCGAATGGAGCGCGGCTACCATAGATTGAAGCGGAAGCCGCGTCTTTCAGTACGGATATGCTTTCGATGTCCTGCGGATTGACAGCGTTGATGTCTCCTTCCATTCCATCAATGAGAATAAGCGGACTGCCGCTTGACCCGCTTCCTATTGTGCCGTTACCTCTTATATTAATGGAAGCGTTTGTCTCAAGCTTGCCATCCGCTGATGTGATCTGGAGTCCTGGAACCACACCCTGCAGAGCCTGGGCAGCACTTGTCACCGGTCGGTCTTTCATAGCCTCCTGATCAGCAACGCTTACCGAACCGGTCATATTCACTTTTTTCTGTACACCGAAGCCCACCACAACTACTTCGTCAAGTAAGGATGTGTCTGGCTTGAGCAACAGTCTCATATCCTGGCCGGACACAGCCCTAACCTCCAAAGTTTCAAATCCGATGCAGCTTACAACCAACACGGCTCCATCAGGGACTTTCAAAATAAAGCGACCGTCAACATCAGTCATTGTCCCGTTCGCCTTATTCGTCTTTTCGTACACGAACGCCCCGATAACCGGGCCATCGGCATCGCTCACATCACCTTTGACTGTGATTTCTGACTTCTGCCTTGCAATAGTGTCTGCTGCATTTACCTGGGCACTGGCAGCATCCAATGCCAAGGAGAAGAAACCGACACACAGCAACAATACAACATACAGTTTGCTGTTTTGTAAACAATTTGATTTCATAGAAAAATACTTGGTTAAAAGTGTTATTGTTTCTTTTGCAAAAGTAGCGACAAAAAAGGAAACCAATGATGACCGATAGTTCTTTTATAATGGTAATTGTTTCATTCTCTTTTCTCAGATAGGTTTTCACGAATAATAATACCCTTGAACACCATGACATATTTCACATTTTAAGACAAAATGACCAAATAAAGTGACAAATCGTTCAATTAATCACCTCGATTTTATTATCTTTGCCATACTACGTTAAGTAACCACATTTCATGAGAAACGTTCTACTAGTACTGTTCTTGACTCTAAACGTTATTACAGCGGAAGGGGCGCCAGTGAACTCACATCCTGTAATTGAGCACATCGGACTGAGAGACGGTATCTCAAATAATTTCGTGACAGACATTACTCAGGACAAGCATGGATTCCTCTGGATTGGGACTGAAGCGGGTCTGAACCGTTTTGACGGAGTGAATTTCAAAATATTCAGCGAGCGGAATTCCAGACTCAAAGGTAATTCCATCAATTCTTTATTTTATGATGAAATAGAAGATAAACTTTGGATAGGCTCAAAAAGAGGCGTGAATGTCCTTGACTGTGAGACTTTGAGGTTGGAAGAACCTGAGCTGCCGGATAGCCTCGGAAGCGTCAATGTGGTCGATTTCTGCCGCGCTGAGGACGGAGGTATATATATTGTCAATCACTATAATTTCATATTGCACTACAAAGACGGCAAGATTGACGTGCTGCGGCAGAACGAATTCCCCCAGTTACCGATGTCATTCAGAAGCATCGCTTACGATGGTCTGGGAAACTTGTATGTAGGACACGCCAACTATGGCTTCAGTGTTGTGAATCTTAAAACAAGGAAGGTTGAGAATTTCCTTCACATCCCCAGCAATGGAGGAAGCCTTCCGAGCAATGATGTCGGAGAAATATTTATAGACAGGTACAAAAACATCTGGCTTGGCACCAGTCGGGGTCTGGCACTGTTCAATCCTTCCACAAAAAAGTTCAGATCATTCCTGAATCATAACGCGGCGTCTTGGAAAACTCCTTCGCCCAACATCCACTCCATAACAGAGACTAATGAAGGAGACCTGTTGATAGGTGGAGATTTGGGAGGTGTGGGTGTCCTTAACATCAGTGACCTTTCGCTGTCCAATCCGGACAGGCTGGAATTCACAGTGCTTCCGTCTTCCGGTGGCCGATACGGCATATCCTCTATGAATATCCATAAGGTTTTTCAGGATTCATACGGCAACATTTGGATCGGCAATTACTCCGAAGGACTGGATTTTATAAGCCACACTCCCCCAAGATTCAATCTACTTCCCTCATTCGGCGCCAATGTGAACAGCGATAAGGGTCGGCCCGTCTGGTCTATCCATACAGATGGGAATGGCTATGTCTGGACCGGTGAAGAAAGCAAAATACGAGTTTTCGAAGATGGAGAATTGAAACGCACCTATGATTTGTCCACGCATCTTAAAAGTTCGCGGGAATACATATCCTCCCTAGTAAGAATCGGTGATGAAATTCTGTTCAGTTCTTATGAAGACGGAATTTTCGCTCTTGAAATAAACAATGGAGGTGTCAGACGAATCAGCGCGCATGACAGTCAGAATTATGCCAATTGCTTTGCAGTACTGCCGGACGGCAGAGTGTACTTAGGAATGCAGGACGGGCTTTATGAATATGCCAATGGCGAATTGAAAAAAGACAAAAAAATCTCATCAGCAATCTATAATCTTATTCCTAACGGAATCACAGTCGACAGGCAAGGAAAATTGTGGATAGGAACATACGGTGACGGGATCTTCATTTTTAACAAAGAAGGTGTGATGATTCATCACCTTGACGAATCTAAAGGGATAAGTTCGAACGCCGTAAAGCAGCTTTATCTTGATTCACAAGGATGTATGTGGATCGCGGGGCAGGATGGACTGAGTCAGATCGCGGACACCGATCGTCTCAATGAAATCAGGAATTATGGTTATGAATCCGGCTTGGACGATGCACATATACGCGCATTACAGGAAGACGGAGAAGGCAATCTGTGGTTCAGCACCAACAATGGCATTTCAAGATTAAATAGAAACACCTCTAAAATCGACAACTACGATTACAATGACGGGCTCCCGATGAGCAGTTTTATGGATCGCGCCGCATGCGGGACTCCTGACGGGGATCTCTATTTCGGTTCAAGGAACGGAGTGTGCGGGTTCAGCCCTGAGCTATTTTCCGACACCGGAGGACGAATTCCGGTTCAGATTGTTGATTGCCTGAACATTAATGCCCCCAAAGACACATCCATCAAAGTGGCCGTAGGAAGTGCCGGTGTAAAAGAAATCAAAATCCCCTACAACATGAACTCCTTGAGAATAGCCTTTTCCGTGACTGACTATTCTCTGAGACATACGGTAGAGTATTCTTACAAGGTGGAAGGAATTGACAAAAACTGGATTTCTGCCGGACGTGAACATGATGCCATCCTGCGCAACCTGCCATCAGGAACATACACATTCTTGATCAGGGCACGCCAGAGAAACCACGACTGGAACGATGACAATCTTGCCAGACTGAAAATCGTTGTGACTCCGCCTGTTTGGCTGACCTGGTATGCCAAGGCGTTTTATGCGCTTCTTATTACCATGTCTATTTGGATAATCATTAGAATATACAAGCGTAGGCTTATGCTTAAGGGTTCGCTTGAGATGGAACGTAGGAAAAGCATTGACGAGCAACGGCTAAACGATGAGAGGTTACGGTTCTACACAAACATCACTCACGAGCTCCGCACTCCGCTGACTCTCATTATCGGACCGTTGGAAGATCTTGACTCAGATGATAAGCTGCCAAGCCCTTACAGAAAGAAAATAAAGACAATACATTCCAGTGCCTTGCAACTGCTGAATCTTATCAACCAGATTCTGGAATTCCGTAAAGCCGAGACACATAACAGACGCCTGACTGTCTCAAGAGGACAAATAGCATCCGTCGTGACGGAAATCGGTTTGAGGTACAAGGAACTGAACCATAATGAAAGAGTTTCGATTAATATTGACATCGACAACAGTCTCCCTGAGATTTATTTTGACAGTGATGTCATACACACAGTATTGAACAATCTGTTGAGCAATGCCGTAAAATACACTCCGGAAGGATCCATAGAACTAAGTCTCAGATCCGTCAAAATCGCCAACGAGGATTTTGTGGAAATTGAGGTTGCTGACACAGGTTATGGAATAGACGAGAATTCTTTGCCTCACATCTTTGACCGATACTACCAGGCCGAGGGAATGCACCAGGCGTCAGGCACCGGCATCGGCCTTGCCTTAGTGCGATCGTTGTCAAATCTGCACGAAGGCACGATCTCAGCCACAAGCGAAGTCGGCAAAGGGACTGTGTTCACTTTACGCCTTCGGATGTTCAATACTTACCCTAATGCATTACACAAGGAAAGTGCGGTAAGGAGACCGGCTTCCGAGGCTGATGAAAATGAAATCAAAGAAATATCGGACAGACAACTTGTGGTGCTGGTTGTGGAGGATAACGATGACATCCGTGAGTACATTGAATCATCTTTGCAATCCAAATTCAAGGTTCTGACAGCTACCAACGGGGAAGAGGGACTCAATATTGCCAAGAGCCATATTCCCGATGTGATCATAAGTGACATTATGATGCCGCTGATGGATGGAACGGAATTGTGCAAGTCGATCAAAGACGATGTGCGTACAAGCCACATTCCTGTCATACTCCTGACCGCCAAGGATTCCATACAGGACAAGGAAACCGGCTATGAGGCAGGAGCGGACTCATACATAACAAAACCATTCAGCGCCAAATTACTGGCAAGCCGCATACAAAACATACTGGATTCAAGGAAATCATTGGCGGCGTTCATTTCCTCCGGGCTGAGTGGCGGCCATTCCGGATGCGATCCGGCCACAACAGGCGTGGATGAAGTACCTCACCCTAAAATCAGTAAACTTGACGAATGCTTCATCCAGAAATTCACAAGGATAGTGGAAAATAATCTGACAATGGCTGAACTTGATATGACGTACATTCAGGACGCTCTCGGAATGAGCCATTCGACCCTTTATCGAAAAATTAAAGGTCTTACAGGTATGTCGGGAAATGAGTTCATCAGAAAAATCCGGTTAAAAAAGGGCTACGAGTTGTTGGAGGAAGGACATAATGTGTCCGAGGCAGCATATTCGTGTGGTTTCAACGATGTCGGCCACTTCCGCAATTGTTTCAAGAATGAATACGGAATGTCTCCATCACAGTTTATCAAACAGAATCATCGGTAAATCACTTCTACCTATTAAAAATTCGCATTATCTTCTCACCGCAATTATTATAAATAATTATTGTTTTTCATAAATTAATTAATATATTTGCAAAAGACGCGGTGCAGAAAGGAATCTGGGCCGCCTAACTAAAAAACTAATTAATATGATTACCTGGTGGACATCACTTAGTACGGCAATGCAGGTCCTTTGGGCCGTCACACTCTCGGCATCGCTGATTTTCGTCATTCAGACTATTCTGACATTCCTGGGATTGGGAGATCACGACACTGATTTCGATCTGGACACATCGGACGGGTCTTTTGACACAGATCCTTCGATGAACCTTCTGACGTTCAGGAATCTGGTCAATTTCTGCCTCGGATTCGGCTGGACGGCTGTGCTGATGCACGACAAGATCCAGTCCAACGCGCTGCTGATCATCGTCTCGGTCATCGTGGGCGTGCTTCTTGTCACAGTCGTTATGTGGATATTCAAATGGCTCAGCGGAATGCAGCAGACCGGCAACATCGACGTGCACAAGTCTGCGGTCGGATGCGAGGGAAAGGTTTACCTCACGGTCCCCGGCGGACGCAAGGGAGAAGGCAAGGTCCAGATCTCCATCAACAACGCAGTCAGGGAATATGATGCGATCACAGACGGTGAGACAATCCCTACCGGTACGGCGATCAAGGTCACTGAGGTCATCAACGACTACACCCTGCTGGTGGAGGAAATGACCCCGACAATCATCTGACCGGGCGTGCCAACATTCATCTAATATTCTAACATGATCAAAAATATTAAAGAATATTATAAACCCATTAAACATTTTGAATATGGAACTATCTCTGATCCTTATCATCGTCGCAGTCATATTCGTGACATTCTCGGCGATCCTCAGGCGCTACCGCCGCTGCCCTTCCGACAAGGTGATGGTCATCTACGGTAAGACCGGCAAGAACAAGAGCGGCTCGATCTCTTCAGCACGCTGCATCCACGGAGGTGCCGCTTTCGTGTGGCCTGTGTTCCAGGACTATGCGTTCCTCGACCTCAAGCCGATCTCGATCGAATGCAACCTTACGAACGCGCTTTCCAAGCAGAACATCCGTGTCGATGTGCCTTGCCGCTTCACCGTCGGCATCTCCACCGAGCCGGACAGCATGACAAACGCGGCCGAGAGGCTTCTCGGACTCTCCATCGACAACATCCAGAACATCGCGACCGACATCCTGTTCGGACAGCTTCGTCTGGTCATCGCCACGATGGACATCGAGGAGATCAACTCCGACCGTGACAAATTCCTTGTGGCCGTCAGCCAGAACGTGGAGGCAGAGCTCCGCAAGATCGGTCTCAAGCTCATCAACGTGAACGTGACCGACATCCGTGACGAGTCCGGCTACATCGAGGCTCTCGGTAAGGAAGCCGCCGCCAAGGCCATCAACGACGCCAAGAAGAGCGTGGCCGAGCAGAACCGCTATGGTGAGATCGGTAAGGCAGAGGCCGACAGGGACAAGGACATCAGAATCGCTGAGACCCAGAGGGATACCCGTATAAAGACCGCCGCCGCCAACGCCCTTGCGGTGCAGGGAGAGAACACCTCGAAGATCGACATCGCAAACTCCGACGCCCAGCGTCGTGAGAAAGAGGCCGAGGCTGCCCGTATAGCAGTAGCCGCTGAAAAAGTTCAGGCTGCAAAGGCCCTTCAGGAGGCCTACCAGAGCGAGCGTGACGCTGAGCTTGCACGTGCCGAGAGAGAAAGGGCCACACAGCAGGCCAATATTGTCGTTCCGGCACAAATCGACAAGGAGAAGCTCATCATCGAGGCAGAGGCAGAGGCAGAGAAGGTGCGCAGGATGGCGAAGGGAGAGGCCGACGCGATATTCGCAAAGATGGACGCCCAGGCCCGTGGTACCCTTGAAATCCTGTCCAAGCAGGCCGAAGGTTTCAACGAGATGGTGCGCGCCGCCGCAGGAGATCCTCAGAAGGCCGTGCTTATGCTCATCGCCGACAAACTCCCTGAACTCGTCAAGACTCAGGTCGAGGCTGTCAAGGGCATAAAGATCGACAAGGTGACCGTTTGGGACGGGAATGGTGAAGGCAAGAACGGCAAGACATCCACCGCGAATTTCATCTCCGGTCTGATGGGATCGGTACCTCCGCTCCAGGATCTGTTCAATATGGCCGGAATGAATCTGCCTGAATACCTTAAGGGCAAGGAGAACAAGCCGGAAGAACAGGCCCAGGAAGAAACCGTTGAAAAATAATCGTCATGCCGATAGTAGTAAATGTCGATGTGATGCTGGCCAGACGGAAGATGACTTCCGCCGAGCTGGCCGAAAAGATCGGACTTTCAGCGGTGAACCTGTCGATTCTGAAGACCGGCAAGGCCAAGGGTGTCCGGTTCAGCACACTCGATGCGCTCTGCAAGGCATTGGACTGTCAACCGGGAGACTTGCTGGAGTTCAGAGAGGCCACCGAGTGGTCCCCCACGCTCTTGTCGGAAAACGAAAAGTGAAAGTTTTTCGATAAAGTAATAGTTATCTTTCAAGGGACGGCATACGGGCCGTTCCTTTTCGTTATATTTGCACAACGAACCTTGAGGCAGTAAAACCACTATGCCTAATTTAAGGTTTGCAGACATATTCATAGAATAAGAACTAAAAATATGAAGAGGACATTTTTACTGGCTGCCGTGATGGTGGCGGTCGTCTGCGCCGGAACGTCTGCGTCCGCACAGAGAAAAACAAAGAAAAGCCAATTGGTTCTCGACGGGACAGTGGTCAATGTCAATCCGTTGGCAAGGACATCACCGGTCGAGGAAAAGCTGAAGGCCAAAAACACTCCGGGGATTGAATATGCTCCCACAAAGACCGTCTATCTCTATCCAAAGGGACAGAGAGTGGATCAGGGAATTGTCGAGAACGGCGTGACTGTGACCCAGGGGCCGCTTGTGTCCAACGGCCTGAAAGGAGCCGAAGTGGCCGGAGGCTGGGGTTTTGTTTCCAATGTGACCGACAGCGCGCGCATCGACATATTCATACCTGAGAAACCGAACGGACAGATGGTCATCGCTTGCCCAGGCGGAGGGTACTCTGGCATTTCCACTTGGAACGAAGGAACTTATGCAGCAAAATGGTTGAATGACAGAGGCATAGCTTGTGCCGTACTGAAATACCGCTTGCCAAACGGACACCGTCAGATTCCGCTTCAGGACGTGCAGAACGCATTCCGCTATTGCAGGCATCACTCAGAGGATTGGGGCATCAAGCAGATCGGAGTGATGGGATTCTCTGCCGGAGGACACCTTGCCAGCACGGCGGAGACCATGTACGTGGACTCCACGACAAGGCCGGACTTCGCGGTTCTCATCTACCCTGTCATCATTATGGACGAGAACGCCACCCACAAAGGCTCCGTAGACAATCTCCTCGGTAGCGAGGCTTCGTGGACATCCAGAGAGGACAAGACGTTCGACAATTGGTACAAAGGGCTTTATGAATATGACGGGCTGAAAAGGATGTACACCACCTACCGTGATGTTACTCCAACCACTCCCCCGACATTCATCGGGGTGAGCACCTACGACAAGACCGTTCCGGTTGTCAGTTCAGTGAAGTTCTATCAGGCTCTTGTCAGGAACAAGGTTCCTGCAGAATTCCACGTCTATCCTCAAGGCGGTCACGGCTGGGGGTTCACGGATCTGAGCATCGGTCTTGACCCTAAGGTCTGCAAGGACAACCTCGGCTCCTGTAGGCCGGAGTTCTCTGCCGCATTGGAAAGATGGCTCGGTCAGCAGCTTGAAAGCGTGAACGGCAAGAAAGAGTTGCCGAAAGTCGCCCGGGAGCAGTTCACCCGCAAGCCGGACAAGGTTGTCTACCTCTATCCTGAAGGTCAGAATGTAGACAAGGGCATCGAAGGCATTACCATCGGTCCAGGCGAGAGCAACGGCTGTACAAAGAAAGAGGAACTTACAAAGGACATGAATCTTAAGTTCACGGGGGACAGCGCGAGGTTCGAGTTATACCTGGCTAAGAATCCTAACGGCAAGATGGTCATCATCTGTCCGGGCGGTGCATATTGGTTCACGGCTTATGTGCATGAAGGTCAATATGCCGCCGAATGGCTCAACAGTCAGGGAATCAGCGCTGCCGTCTTGAAGTACCGACTGCCGTACGGTCACTGGAACGTTCCTCTGAACGATGTGCAGAACGTGTTCCGTTACTGCCGCCACTACGCATCGGAGTGGGGAGTGAAACAGATCGGTGTGATGGGATTTTCGGCAGGAGGACATCTTGCCGCCACCGCATCCACTCAGTACATAGATGCCGTGACAAGGCCTGATTTCTCCATCCTTGTCTATCCGGTCATCTCCTCCGAGCCGGGAGTCGGCCATGAGGGAAGTTTCAACAACCTTATCGGTACGGAGAAAGGCTGGTACAACAGAAAGGGCAAGGACTTCGAGACGTGGGACGAGGGCAAGAGGAAGTACGAGGCCCTCAAGGAAAGATATTCATTGGACAAGCAGGTCAGCGCAGACACGCCGAAGACATTCATCATATTCAGTTCCAATGATTACGGTGTGCCGCCGGAGAACGAGGTGCGCTATTTCAATGCGCTCGTGAAGAACGGTGTTCCTTGCGAGATGCACGCCTTTCCGGGCGGCGGCCACGGCTATGGCTTCCGCAACGCCAAGTACTGCGACGACCCTATTCAGGAATATAGAAACGACTTCCTTGCCTCTATGGCCCGCTTCCTCAAGGAGCTTTAGCGGCACCAAAAGCACTAACAAAATAGAGCCATCCTCAAATCGGGGATGGCTCTAATTTTACGGACGGAAAGTCCGGGAATATATTCATTAAACTACTCAGCCTCGGTGGTTTCGCCTGGCATCATAACAACCTCGACAAAGTTGCCGGAATTGTAGAGTCTGGCGGCGGCGTCACGGATGTCTTCCTTGGTCAGACCATTGACGGCTGTCTCCCACTCCTTGTCGTAGTCATAGCCGCTGCGGAAATAGCGGAGCAGATCTGACAGCCAATAGGAGTTGTTGATCCGGCTCTCAGGAACATTCTTCTTGAAATGCTCGACTGTTCTTGTGAACTGCTCATCGGTCGGGCCTTCCTCGGCGAGTTTCTTGAAACCGTCTTGAGCGAGGGTTCTGAGCTTTTCTGCGAGGGCTGGCTTGCAGTTGAAGTAAACCTGAAGGAGATACCTTCCGTTAGGATCCTTGCGGGCATCCGCAACGGTGGAGGCACCGTAAGTCCCTCCCTCATCCTCACGGAGAGTGTCAGTGTAGATCTGGTCAAGAATGTAGCTGACAGCGTTGGCAAGGGTCTGATCCTTTACGGAGAACGGACGGTAGTCGCTATAGACCTGAAGGACGGTGGTCAGCGGAGTCTCCATCTTCTGATTGAAGACATCGACAACCTTGCCCTTGACGAGCTGAGGCTGAACATCAGCCCACTTGGCTGCCTTCTTGCCCTTAGGAAGAGAGCCGATGTATTTCTCTACCAATGGCTTGAGAGTCTCAAGGTTGACATCACCGACAATCACCATTGTGGCGCCGGCCACATCAGCGAAGAGCTTGCGGTAGTTCTTCTCGATGGTCTGGAGGTTGGCCTTGCCAAGTTTCTCCATCGAAAGCACCTCGTTCCTTGGATCGTCATTGTAGAGAACCTTGGTGAACCTCTTCTGGAAAGCGAAGTTAGGAGTGTTCTCCAGATTCGGGAGCACGGCCTTAATCTGTGCCGTCGCGTTGTCATATTCCTCCTGATCGAAGCGAGGATCAGTAAACTCAAGGTAGAGAAGCTGGAAAGCGGTTTCCAGATCCTTTACGGAAGAGTTGCCTGAGATCCCATTGTAAAGGTCATCAATGAAAGGATTGACACTTACCATCTTGCCGGAAAGCATCTTGGAGAGTTCGGTTCCTTTGAATTTTGACACACCCTGCGCACTCTGGAAGACACTGTAAATGCTGCCGTCAAATGAAGGCAGATCCTCAGTCGGGATAAGGCTTTCTCCACCTGCCTTGTAGAATGAGAACAGTATCTGATCCTTCTTGTACTCGGTAGGCAGAACGACAACCTTAGCACCGTTGGACAGAACCCATTCTGTGGCTCCATAGATGGTCTTGGAGGTCTTTTTCACCTTTCCTCCAGCCAGTGAGGAAGGATCCATCAAAGGCTCGTTGGATGTCTCCTCAACAGGAGCCTCGATCTCGGACTTCTTCACTTCCTCAATCACCTGAAGCAACTGCTCTGCGGTAGGAGTGGCGATTCCTTCTTTCTCAGGGCCACTGTAGATCACGACAAGACTGTTCTGATCAGCAAAGGCCTGAGCCAGAACCTGATTCATCACTTGAGCGCTGATCTGGCCGAAGATTGCCTTTACAAGCTCCAGTTTTGTCGCTGGCTCCAGGATGGCATAGCTACTGAAGAAATTGTTGATCAGAGGATTGACAAACTCGCTGTTCTTACGTGTGTCAGCCTGGTTGGCGGCCTTTTCATAGTAAGCGATTATGTTGTCCTTGGCCCTGTTCACCTCACCTTCGGTGAATCCGTATCTCTTCATTCTTTCAAGCTCGGTCACAAAAGCCTTGAATCCTCCGAGAATGTTATCCTCCTTAAGGCTGACATTTCCGTCTGCACCCTCGATGACCTCGCAGAGCTTGCCGAAACCGAAGCTGCCATAAAGGTAAGGAGCATCGGCTTTGGATGTGATGTCATTGAAACGCTCGCTCATCACAGACTGCACAACGTTCTCGATCAAGTCGTTCATCAGCCCTATGGCGGTGGCATTCAGGGACTCGTCACGCGCCTCGCTTTCCCAGACCATCTCCACTGACGGAGACGTGGTCTCAGGGTCCGTTATCACGGCCACACGCGGCTCGGTGAACTCCTTGAACTGGATCTTCTCCTTGGCCTTAGGATTCAAGGCGGCAGGAATATCTGCGAATATCGACTTGATCTTTCCCTCGACAGCATCCACGTCGATGTCGCCCACAACTATGACCGCCTGCATGTCAGGACGATACCACGTCTGATAGAAGTTCACGAGGCTCTCAGGCTTGAAGGTCTCAAGGTTCTCTTTGCTTCCGATAAGGGTGCAGGTTGCGTACTTGGTGTCGCCATAGAGATAAGGAAGGGACTTCTCAAAAGTTCTCCAACCGGCATTCCTGCGGGAACGCCTCTCCTCGATGATCACCGGACGCTCCTTGTCGATCTCGGCAGGATCGTTGGTCACGAAATGCGAGTAGTCGTGCAGGATCAGAAGGCATGTGTCCACAACCGATTCCCTTACCAAAGGAATATTGTTGAGCATGTAGGTGGTCTGGTCGATGCCCGTGGCGGCGTTCACATTGCCTCCGAAAGACGCTCCGATGCTCTGAAGCCAGTTAAGGATGCCCTTCTCCGGGAAGTTCTTCGTGCCGTTGAAGCACATGTGCTCCAGGAAGTGCGCGAGACCGTCCTGGTCAGGGGTCTCCTGAATGGCTCCGACGTTGGTGGCGAGGTAAAACTCAGCCCTGCCCGCCGGTTTGTCATTATGTCTGATGTAATAGGTCAGACCGTTCTCCAGCTTGCCGACCTTGACCGCGGGGTCGTTCGGAAGCTGCTGCATCTGCGCGCTCGCCACGAATGCCGAAGCACTCAGAAGGAAAGCGGAGACTAAAATCAAAAATCTTTTCATACTAATCTATCTTTAGGATTATTATTGTTCATCAATATATTCAAGAATATCTCCGGGCTGGCACTTCAATGCCCTGCACACAGCCTCCAAAGTGGAGAATCTGACGGCCTTTGCCTTTCCTGTCTTCAGAATGGATAGGTTGGCGGGAGTTATCCCTATCTTCTCGGCAAGTGCGGCGGAGGACATCTTCCGCTTTGCCAGCATGACATCGACATTGACTACTATAGGCATATCATTCAATTTTCAGCACGGCAAACTTACATTAAAATATTCGTTATTCCAAATATACTTTTCGATTTTCGATAAATATTTATTGAATATGTCAACTCCAGCGAAAATTGAGGCAAAAAACGTTATATTTGTAGGGCAAAACGGTTACTTCGACAAGCCCAGTGACCGCAGTGCCTCGGTCGCTGAGCTTGTCGAAGCACCGAAGCGACCAACCGCTAAGAAACAACAACAAAGCTGGAACGAAAAGTTAAAGAACAATGTTCGAGGATTTCAAACTGAAAGTCTTTATGGCAGTGGCCGAAAACGGCAACTTCACCATCGCGGCGAAGGCACTTGGCATTTCACAACCTGCCGTGAGCCAGAACATAGCCGAACTGGAAAGGACTATGGGAACGGAACTTTTCACCAGGGGCAGAGGCTCTGCGACCCTGACGGCGGCAGGAATTACTTTCAAGGAATATGCGGAAAAGATCCTGTACTGGTACTCAGCGGCAGGACAGCTGTTCGGTCCTTCGGGCAAGATCACTGCAAACAAGCCAGTCACAATCTCCGCTGACGGGTTCATCGCCAGCCATATCCTACCCGATGCTCTTGCTAAACTCTTGACTTTCAACCCATCCTTAGCGTTCTCAATTCGAAGCAACTTCTCTGAGGAGGAGGATTCTGACATAAAGATTTTCGCAAAAAGGCACGTGATTGAACCCTCATTCGAGGACATCGGCACATTCCTGTTCAGCGTGACGGCATCGGTGGTCAGTTCCAACCCGGCATATTCAAAAATCACAGATCTGAAAGACCTTCCTCAGAGCGCCAGAATTGCGGTGACGGAGGCATATTCAGAGATTTTGCCGCTGGATTTGAAGGCGCGCGTGGCAGTCGTGTCTGATTCAGCCGAGGCCATAGGAAAACTGGTGATGGACTCTCCTGACTTCATCGGCATCCTTCCGCTCCCTGCCGTACCGCAAGACATCATCACGCTGCCCGTCTCATTGCCAGACCTGACCCTTGACGTGCATCTTGAAGCCTCGGTGGCCACAAATCCAATCGCCGCTGCCCTCCGCCGCATCCTTTGCGACCAATATCCGGTTTAGGAGACTAATCCTCCTTGCCTTCGAGAATCAACGAGACAAGATCTTCGACATCCTCGTTTGCCATCTCCAAATCAAACTCTTCAGGATCATACGATTCTCCTTTCCGCAGTCCGAGCCATTCCTCATAGGAGGCCTTTTCTTCCGGATCATCAATCTTGCCGGACAGGATGTCAAGCATTTGCGAATAGCCCCAAACGCCACCGACATCTTCCGGAGGGCAGGCACCTTTGCCTGATGTCACACATATATCCTCACCAAGCAAAGGTTCGTCACTGACCGACGAGACCCTGACATTGTGAATCCAGCCATCTCCGAAATCATATTCAAAAGAGATCGTGCTGCCTTTTTGAGGCAGAACGTCCGCGACGGTGACGGTCATTTCGTCTATAGATCGTCTGTAACCAAAATCAAAACTTTCTTCAATATTCGCTCTGGAAGTATAATCCACACCGCCTTTGGTGAATTGAGAAAGATGATAACCAGCCCAACCGAATGCGGTGATGAGTATCTTCCCCAGATTCCCGAGCCAAAGGTTTGAAGGCACCTTGATCCGCCTGAACACCTTGACAGGACATTGTTCGATGGATGCGTACAATACGTATGTCTTCGATGGTTTGCTTGAGTCCACCAGCCGGTCGGACTTTGATTTTCTCCGTCCTTTGGTTCCTCCGGCTTTTCCCGAAGTTTGGATGTTCTTGGCGTTTGCCGTGGTCGTCCCACCTCTACCTACAGTAGGATACGCAGCCGCCTTGGCCTACATCATGTCGAAGAACGAAACCATAAATGAGATTTCCCCCTCCGAAATACCCGGGTAATCTTTCCGGATCACCTCTTTGAGTTCGTCACGTTCCTTATCTGTCATATTGAAATAGCAGTATTTTCCGCAAGGTAGTCATTTTCTCCGGAATCCGGATGAGAAGCCGTCAAAATCTGCAAGGGCATATTCAATATTCCATTCCGTCCCATTGTTCATCTCGTGTCCACAAATCATTTGATTTATCAAGTTTATTACGTAAAATAATAGACTTTTTATTAACTTTGCAGTTGAAATAAAATAAGAATGATATGGTTATAGCAAGACAGATAAAGGATAAATTGTCATCGACTCCAGCAGGGGTTGTATTGACAATAAGAGACTTTGGCGTGGAAATGCGGTATCAGTCAGCACTTGCCAAAGCTCTCAGCCGTCTTGTGCTCCAGGGCGAGCTGCAAAAGATTGCAAAGGGGAAATATTATATTCCGAAGAAAACCATTTTCGGGAAGTTGAAGCCAGCAGATTCAGAAATTATAAAGGACTTCTTGGAACAGAATGGAAAAGTTGCCGGTTATATAACAGGTACTACAGCATTTGCTTCTATGGGACTGACTACTCAAATCAGTTCTTCTATTCTGATCGGCACAAACAAATATCGCCGACCAATTACAAGAAATGGCGTGAAAATCTCTTTTCTATTACAAGAGAACACAATAACATCAAGCAACATTCCTCTGCTAAGAATACTGGATGCTCTTCGCCTTATCAAGGAGATTCCTGCCACTTCACCAGATGAATGTGCTACGAATATTTGTAAAACAATAAATGCTCTTTCAAAAAAACAGAAGCAAGAATTGGCAGACCTATCCTTGGTATATACGCCTTATGTAAGGGCTTTGCTTGGAGCCATCTACGAGAATATGGGACTTAAAACGGAAGTCATTAGCAAATCATTAAATGGATTGACAAATTACAAGTTGCCAATCTCCGACAAAGTATTATCAAACAAAAGAAACTGGAATATCATATGATATTACATAAAAACCGGGAGTTGTTCTCTGACGCATTACAGGCTGCATCCCAACCTGTAGAGGATGGAGGTCTTGGCATCAATAGTATCTTCATAGAGAAGGACTATTGGATTTGTCGCTCGTTGGCATTGATGGTTGCGAACGACAAGGACAATCGTGCCATATTCAAGGGAGGAACAAGTCTTACAAAAGCATACGGCATAGGTAGTCGTTTCTCTGAAGATATAGACATAGCCATATCTGAGGCATGGACTCTTAGCGGCAATCAGTTGAAAATACTTATAAAGAGAATAGCCAAAAGCATGACTGAAGGATTACAAGAAATGGATATGCCTGGTTTTACAAGCAAAGGTTCTCATTATCACAAGGCATACTATTCTTATCCAAGAGCTATTGATACATTACAAGTTGGTGCGATTAAGGCAGGACAGTTGCTTGTCGAAATCAACTCCTTTGCCAATCCATATCCATTTCAGAAATGTAGACTGCAAAGTTTCTTGACCGAGTTCTTGCAAAAGACTGGCAATGAGAACTTGATAGAGGAATACGATATGCAACCGTTTGAAGTCAATGTTCTTGACAAGCGCAGGACTTTGACGGAGAAGTTGGTGTCATTGCTTCGTTGTTCTCTGGCAGACAGCTACTTGCCAGAGTTGACTGCCAAGATTCGCCATTTCTATGATTTGCATTTCCTTTTGAATGATGAAGAAACACAGGACTATTTGAAAAGCGATGCTTTCAAGTCAGATTTCAACAATTTATTTGCCCAAGACCAACAGCGATTTGACAAACCGGAAGGTTGGCAGAGCAAGAATATCATAGATTCCCCAATCATAACAGATTTACATTCTACATGGTCGGCATTGAGCAATGTCTATGCAAGAGATCTTCCTAACCTTGCCTACAAAGAGATACCGACAATCGAGAGTATCGAGAACAGCATGGAACAATTGATCTCGTATTTGACAAGATAAGTGGGTATGGGAAAATGCTTCAGACTCAAGATGTACAATAGCAGAAAGAACCCATTTATCGGTAAGCCACCGGTGACACCCGTCATTGAACCCTGAGAGTCCCGTTTTACCTTCGCGGAAAACATTTTATTCTTATGATGACACGCGAAGAAGTTGCGGAGGTTATGACCTACTGCAAGAAGAACGGCATCTCCTACAAGACAAGGCTGGCGGAACTTGGAATCCCGGCATGGAAGTTCTACGACAGCAAGTCCCGATATGCCCTTGAGCAGGAATCCCCAGAGTCCAAGGGGGAGTTCCTGCGACTGTATTCCGACGGGGCCTTTGTGCCCATGCCGTCTTTTGCCGCAACATCCGGCAGGAAGGCGAAAGGCAGGAAGGAAGCCTCATCCTCCCGGATGCTCAGCATCGAGCTGCGCACCCCCAGCGGCACGATGATGCGCATCCAGGGCGAGATGAACCAGGATATTATCCAAAGTATAATCAGGGCATCCGGCGGCCATGTTTAGCCTGAACGACAGTATGCGGTATCTGCTGTACAACCAGCCTACCGACATGAGAAAGAGCCATCATTCTCTCAGCGGCATAGTGACCAACATCCTCG
>ERZ808277.196-NODE-196-length-24319-cov-2.940199_pt1 | contig 24319 bp, 16 predicted proteins | sample MGYA00521240_ERZ808277 | MGnify/ENA primary metagenome ERZ808277 (study PRJEB31516, sample SAMN03275599) | gut metagenome | biome: mammalia-associated habitat; material: feces | host: Papio cynocephalus | place: Kenya | collected 2012-07-17 ... | reverse complement strand
ATTACTGTTCATCATATCATGAGCAAGATTTAAAAATCCCACGCTCGCTAACTGCCGATGGTCCCGTAGCATAATTAATTTAGACCCATTTGGAATAGCCTTAAGCAAATCTAAGAAAATCTCTCCCCCAACCAGAGAAATTTCATCAAGAACAATGATATTCTCTGTAAGAGGATTTTCTTCGTTTCTCATAAATCCATCAGCGTTATATTCAAGCAAACGATGAATCGTTTTTCCCGAAACTCCTGTAACTTCTTGCAGTCTCGCAGCAGCTTTCCCTGAAAGAGCACATTGAGCGAAAGTATAATTGTTCAAAACAGTAAGAATACCATTTACAAGGCTTGATTTACCTGAACCCGCAAGACCTGTTATCATACAAACTTGCTTTTCACAGCCTAATTTTATACCATCAATCTGCTCTTGAGTAAATTCAAATCCCTGCTCTTCTTCTGCTTTTTTGATTTTTTCGTCAAAATTTTCAATCTTAAAATCACTGTGAGCATTAAGAAGTCGCTTCAAGTGATAGGCTATATCTCTTTCGAGTTCATAAAATTTCTTTAAATAAACTCTACGATTCGCTTTGCGCTCTCCGTCTTCAAGAATAATCGTCCGCTCATCTTGTAATTCTTGTATTGCTTTAGCAATGTTATTACGAGGAATAGAACCATCTGCATCTTCGGGAACATCATAATTCTCTACTATCTCTTGTGGAGAACCTAATGTTTCAAAAATATTCGCATTAAGCTCTTGAGCAGAGATGTAAGAATTACCTTCATCTCCCTCTTTATTCAAAAACCAAATGATAAAAGATTTAATCCTTCGAACATCTGTTTTACTAAATCCTGCTTTTTGAGCAACTGCATCTGCTGTTAAGAAACCTACTCCATCAATATCTTTAATTAATGAATAGGGATTTTCTTTAACTTTTGATACAATTAAAGAAGGATTTTTATATTTTTGAACAAGTTTCGTAATGAAATTAGAAGAAAGCCCAATACCGTCTAATTCAAGATATACTTGCCCGACATCTTTCTTTTGTTCATAACGCTCAAGAATACAATTTGCAATGTAATCTCCTACGCCATAAATTTTAGTTAATTCTTTCGGGTCTCCCTTTTCCAAAGTTTGAATTGGATTGGGAAAAATTTTAAAGAACTCTTCTATCTGGTTATCAGTCAAAAAGGTTTTTAGAAAAGCTCTTTGATTACTTGCTTTGGTTAAATCAAATTCTTCGTTGAAATAAATTAAATCATATTGCGTACCATATTGAGGATGCTCAACTTCTTTTGCAATAATAATATAATTTGATTTCGGACGAATATTGGTTGGATATGTTCCCTTAACTGTTATTGTGCCAAAACGGTCTTCTTCTGGATTCCGTTCATCTACAGTAATAATAGTCCAAGAAACTATCCCGAAGGTGGGCTCAACTATATTCTAAAACCCACCTTTAGGAAAAATTACATTGTTTAGTGTAGCGTGAATCTTAATAATTTTATCTGATTCTGTTATCTTAGACTGCTACATCATTGGTTGAGTCCACCTCGATTCTGTCTGAAACTAATTCTAACATACCATTCTTATCAATACCTTTAATAAGCTGTAAAGAATGATTATAAACACTGTCTTTATACACACGAGGAACAAACTGTTGGTCTCTACGGAATCCTGTCACTAATAGATTAGTTCCACGAGAAAACCAAGATTTTTCCATTACAGTTTTACTTCCATCTGGATTTGTTTTAGAAATCTGTCTATCATAAAAACTAAATTGCCCCTTATAAAATTTTAAGGTTACAACTCCTGTTGAAGTTAAAATATCAACAGTATGTTTATTTTTATTTTTATCAAGCACAGTTCCGCAAATCTTACTTAAACCAAAACGAATCTTTTCTTGCCCTCTAAAATAATAAGTAGCCACACCCTCTGGCTGAAGAGGCAATTCTTCAAAATTAGCAAGCTCGTTTTTCTGAATATCTGCCGCTAATAACACATGGGGATGATAATAAAAACACATAGAGTCAAATTCCCATTTAGAAAGATTGCCTTGTGCCTTTTCTTTCCACTTATCATTAAAACGGTTCTCATTAATTTTGTTAAGTATTTCTTGAGAAGAAAGATAATTTTCTCTGAAATCTTTCATTAGCTTATCAAACACTCTATCAAAACTACCACGCTTAACGGCAATTAATCCATTTTCTGCATATTCATAATCCTTATTTTCTTGCATCAACTCGATGAAGTTTTCTTTAAAATAAGGTTCGGCATAAGTTCTATCAAGAAAATAATAGGCTGTGGTAGGACTTTTACCAGTTTGATGAGAATAAAATTGCTTCTGAAAAACATAATTTCTAAAACGATAAAGACGATATTCATACTTTACTTGGTCTTCGCTTAATAAACCTAATCGCTTCATATCTTCAATATTGGAAATTTTTAAAGATGTAATTGGACTGGAAATAGACCTAATAAAGTCTTTCATAATTTCTTCTCTGGGTTTGTTGTCAATAGTATCAAAACAACCCGCTTTAATTAAAGAAATCATTGCTGTATCGCCAAACTTGTTTTCATCAGCATCTTCTTTAAACTGCTGCATCTTTTCATAAAACTGTTTAGAAGAAGTATACGGAGCATAATCAATAATTGCTTTTGCAACTTTACTTCCCAGCCCTTGAATTGGCTTCAATCCATATACAATTTCTCCATCTGCAACATCAGGATAAAATCCAAAATGAGCCCTGTTCAAGTCAGGCAAAGCAATTTTAATACCATGTTGCATCATATTACCCATAGCTTTTGCTATGCGTCCGTAGTTTACGCCGCCATTGTTCTCAACGTCTTCTTCATCTGTACTTCCACTATTAACAATTAAACAAGCACAATTCCAATAAATTGAGCCATATCGTTTAACAATGTTCATACACTGTAGACAAATGACCGTGTACGGCATACAGTGGTTTTTTGAGAACGAATATCCAAGCTGTCTTTTGATTTGTTGCCCCCATACATAATTGAGTAAAGCATCAGAAGTTCCTAAGTCTTTACCCTTTTTGTAAAACTTATCATGGACAGCAACAATCAAATCTTTTTTCTTTTTTGCCACGCTTTTGCGCAATTTGTTCGCAAGAACTACATCAAAACCACTTATTTCAGGGTCCATACTCATTTCCATAATACTCTCTTGAGTATCAGCCACTCCATAAAGCGAGCCTAAATGTTTTTTCATTATTTCTTGCTCATGCCTGTTCAACCCCCATTGTTCCATCTCATCATACCAAAGTTGAATGTTATCTTTATAACGTCGATAAGTGTCCATAGGAGCTTCTGTAGCATCGTCTTGTGCCATAAGTCTCATAAGACTGTTTGCCGTAGAAAGCTCAAGCATAGAACGAGGTTGGGTTTTGATAATAACCTGTTGGCCCATTGCGCTATCAAACTGAAAAGCGTCAAGAATCTGATTTTGGTCAAGAAGATTCCACATTTTGTAGTCATTATAATCCAAAACATCAGGGTGTAAATAAGCATCATAATTTGCTTTATAACTTCCCTTATCTTCTATCACTTTTGCATCTATAAGCAAATCTATTGCTTTGTGCAACTTATCAAGCATCTCTATGGTCAAAGTATCGACCTTGAGGCCGCCCATATAATCAGAATCTTCCATATTATAAGCGGTAATAGTTGTGCCATTTGGCGCTCTCATTTTACTGTTTTGAGCAATATATCCAGCATCAAAAATATAAGATGCAGAGGCATGAATTGACCTACCAGAAATCAATCCCTCAATTTTAAGTAGAGTTTCTTTTAATCCATCATACTTAGCAACTTCATTTATAAACTCGACTTGAGGAGGTCTATTTTCATCTTCATTGCCATTAAAGCAATCAGAAAGCGACCAGTTTTTACCACGTTCAAAAGGAACAAGGTCGGCAAGATACTGAGCATCATCATTATTTATGCCAAGACCTTTACAACAAACCTGAATAACAGATTTTGTTCCCTCTGTTTTTAAAGTTAGAGTATTTAAAACATTCTCATCTCCATAATAATCATGCATATTCTGGAAAATGAGAGGACGCTTTAAAGCCTCGCTGTCAACATCAATCCTTCATACCGTTAGTTTCCTAATACTTTAACACTCGTTTAAGAGTCGGAGTAGACTATCTTTTTACCCTTAGCCGAACTATTAGGGTATCCGTCTTTCGAGTGGTAGCATTTATCCACCCTACTGCCCTCTGGCATAGTCGTTACACCTTCAAATGCTTTCGCATAAGCTTGGCACGGTATTACCTTGGTCGTAACTTTAGGCTTTCACCGTTAGCACATTTCTGCACACCCTATTGCAATTTAGGTTTACAGGACTTAACAAACAACATTACTGTTGTTCTCGACTAATAGATTTAATCTGGTAACTCAGGTCTTAATGGAGAACTATGTCTCCAAAAAGGCAAGTCATATTTTAGAGGATTAATTTGCGTAATTTCAGAAAGATAGCACACATAACTACCTCCTGCGGAACCACGCGCAACACCAACAAAAGAAACTTTCCACATAACTTCATGTACCAATCCTCTAACAAGCACATAATATGCTGAAAGCTTTTGATTTAATCTTTCAGAAATTTGCCAAAAACTACTAAATTCTTCATTGATACGAGCTATCTTTTCTTCTTGAGTTACTGTCTTATCATGCTCTTCAATAATATTTCCGTTTTCATCATAAGTGGCAAAATGATAAGTTGAATCTCCCCATTGATTATGATGGTCAAATCCCTGTTCTACCAAATAAAGTAAATATTGGTCTTGAATATCATCAGAATGCGCAAATTTGCTTATGTATTCATATTTATCATACCAATCTTTAAATATGTGGCGCAACTTAAATGGAGGAAGCTTTTTATCTGTAGGAACAATTGTCGGATGATAAAGGTCATATGTTTCAATCATATCATACACCTTTTTTGTTCCATTCAAAGCTCTGGAAATTTGTTCCTCAGTAAGAAAAGCAGATAAAGTTTCTACTAACTCAGACTTACCAAACATATAAGCAGTCTCATAAAAAGCAGCCACTTCTCGGTCAGAAGCCTTTTCATCATCATCAGCTTTCAAATAAGCTTCGTGAATTTTTGCATCTTCTTTAGCCCCATAATGACTATCTGTAGAACAAACTACATCAAGCCCATAAGCATCAGCCAAGACATACATAAATTGGTCAACCATTGCTTGCTCATGTGGCAAATTATTCCCGTCTTCATCTTGTTTAATTACGCAAGGCTGAATTTCAAGAAAGAAATTTTCTTTGCCAAAAACTTTTATACACCATTGAATAAAATGATGAATTTGCTTTTTATAGGCAATATCATTTGTCTCAAGATAGCGTAAAATTAAATTGTCTAATTCTGACCCCAAACAATTATGAACTATTACATTATTACACACAAAAGAATGAGAATTATTATTTAAACAATATACAATTTCATTCATATTTATTTGTTTGATAGAATGAATGTACATTTTTTTGTACCAAATATTATTAACATTAATAAATCTCTTTTTATCAATAGCAGCTAACAATAAAGTATTTACATCTTCATGGGAATAAAAACGCATTTTTTTAATTCCCCGCATTACTTTTCCAGTCCCTCGCAAATAATAAGCTTCACAATGATGTGTTCCTTTACCATCTACTCTTTCAGGAGCAATTGTGATATTGCACGGGATTAGTAAGCTTGTTGCTAATTCAAACATATCTTGAGTTAATTGTTTTGATACCGAAGCACTTACCCATTCACCAGTCTCAGGAAAATCTTTTTGTTCTTTTGAATGATTAACATTAATTTTTTTAGCTTCTCGTATTCTAAAATACCCATCTGCTAATAAATATCCGAACAATAACTCTCTATCATATTCTGGTGAAATATTTTTTATTCTATTGGGGATTTTTTTATTATATGCATCACACTCTCCAAAAAGATAATACATAAAATTATAAAAATCACTTGACTGAGAACTTATTTCATATTTATGCTGGTCTTTTCTATAGTTAATTGACCATTTAATATTTAAACTACTTTCTAAAGTTTTTACAAACGAATAATAATAATCAAATTCTTTTTCGCTAAAAGCTATTCCGACTCGATGAGTTTTTGCTGATAATTTATTAATCCAACCATCTCCAAGAAAGAGCCCAAAAAATCGCATCATTTCTGGTGTAATAGTTATAGTTTTAGGCAAAAGCGTTACACGATGAGACATTTTTGTTTCTTTTAATGCTATATTATCCCATTCTTCTTTTATTATAACTTTTTTATCAGAAAGATATTGCTTTGATACAGGTAATAACAGTTGATGTTTTGAACTACCATAAATTGCACACAAGTCTTTTGCTTCAATCCATGTTAAATTATCCTCAGAAAGATTTTTAAAATAATATTGAGCCTTATTATTTGTTATTGTTAAAAATTTATGGTTCTCTGTACAAATTAATGTATCTCCTACACCCTTTACTTTAATTTCGAATCCATTCCCGTTATAAAAACGATGTGTAGGGAAATTTACTTTTTCATATTTTCCATATTTATTTAACACATAATCTTCATTTGTAATAGTTTCTATAGGCTTTTGCCCATGTAAAGTAGTAACTAAAGCTCCTTTTCTAAAACAAGCTGACTGCGCTATAATATGTCCCTTTTCATCACCAATGATAGCTTCAAGTTCATCCTTATATGTAGGAACTCTTTCCATTCTTCCCTGTTTAAACCAATGTTCCCAAGCAGAAGAAGAAATTCTACGAAGCTGTTCATAACCTTTAGCATCTTTAGCAATAAGAATAAAATGGTAAAATTTAACTATTTTCTCCGCTTCTTCTGGTCTGTCAATAAGATAAATCTCATTCCCCAATCCCAGCTTGAAATCTGAGCTAAATTTTTCAAGCCATTTCATATTCTTTTTTATTTTCTTTACATCGTCTTTATCTTCTTTTTGTTCTAATTCTTCCCATGTCTCATACTTATCAAGAATACTACGCCATTTTTTCAAATCTTTGTAACGCTTGATTAAACGAACATGACCTGATAAAGCTTCATGGTCTGTACAACAAATCCCATTGTAGCCTAATTCAACAGCTCGATTAATAAGTTCATCAAGCTTAATAATACAATCTCTCAAACGGAAATTGCTAATTTCAGTATGATTATGAGTAGAAAAGAAAGGTAACATCTGAGCCAAGTTATCAGACTTTTCTTTTAGAAACTTCTCATAAAATTCCAATGGCTTCACTCCTTTCTCATAAATTTGTCTATATTATATCACGTCCAAATATATCTGTCAAGGGAAACTTCCTATGAGAAAGTTTCCCTATATATAGTTCAAAAGTTCAAAACTTTAAAATCTTTTTAGAAATAGAAATCGTCCCGATACTCATCAGCATCAATTTTCTTTTCTTCCTTTTGCGCAACAGGCGTTGCATTTTTTGCAACAACCTTTTTATTTTTAGATGTAGATTCCTCAATCTCAGACCAATCTCCGCCAGCCATTTTTTGCTTATCAGCTTCATTAGCTTCAAGGTCTTCTTCTACATCGTAATAAAGAATCTTCACAACAGGATAATTTTTATCCTCATATTTTTCATATTGAAATTCGCCAATAACATTCATCAAAAGATTCTTTTTACTGACACCAAACCCAACTCTGTCTTTCATCGTCATAGTGTCAAATTCACCAGAAGCACAATACTTCTTAACAAAAGAAATATTATTAGCCTTAAAACGAATGAAAGTTTTTGCTCCGTTAGGACCAGACCGAGTAATCTGACTTGCATTTACTCGGATACCAGTAATAGCAAAAGTAGGAGAAGGGACGGAATTGCCCCAAATTGCATAGTTGTCTGCCACTTCCGAGATATATTCTTTCTTAAGGTCGGACAAAGGAAGCTCCCAATCGACAGGATGCACCACAGCGAGTTTTTCGGGAGGAAACAGTTCGTTTGCTTTTTTGATTGCATCTGGAATTTTATCTTTATCGGCAAACACGCCACCCGCATTATCATGTCCCTTTACAGTAATACCGCATTGCCGTAAAAAATCGCGCAAATTTTTAATTTCACATTGACTATAATTACGACAAGACCCGCCAAATTCTGTGGGACTAAAAGCCCTCAACAGTACGACAGGACGATAATACTTAGAAGCAAGCTTGTTGGCCACAAGTCCCGTAACAGTTTTCTTATCAATTACGCTACTACAATCGACAAATAAAATCGTGTTTTTATTTGCCTCTGTCTTCTTGATAATCTCCTCTACTTTCTCCATGAAAGAGCGTACAGCGGTATCTTGTCTACTTTTCACATTGCAACAGGTTCTCGCCATATCCCACTGAAGAGTGTGTTCTTCTGGTTCTGGAACAGGGTCATTCTTGCTTTTACGTCGAGGTTTATAAATAATTGTTTCTTGTTCTCCACGAATAGCACGGCACATATTTATAATTTCATCTTCTGTGCCATATCTAAAGACACCATTTATTTTAGGCGCAATAGTCCAGCCCATAGAACTAATTGTACGACCATAAGGCATTTCATCGGCAAGTCTATCGCAAAGTTCTTTAATGAAATCATTGTGCCAATAAAACTCTTTAAGTCCCTCAAGCATATACCATCTTGATTCACCCTGAATGCTATCCATTCCATCAGCTATTTCAGCTAAAGAAACGAGTTCCATCATTTCATCAAGAATTTCTGTGTCAAGTTCATATTTCTCACAATATGCTTCGGCAAATTTCATTACAACACCTGTGCCACAAATCGCATCACAGGGATATTGCCCATCTGTACTATTTACTGCAACGCAATAATTAGTATAACAATCTGTTCTAAAACGAGTTTTATATTCTTCTGGATTTTCTTTGTAAATTTCTATTGCCTTTTCTCTTGCCATCCATTCTCCTGTCCAAGTATCAATCGTTTGGGTCTCTACTTGGTGATGGTCAAGAACTAAAATTGGAGCAGAAAAATTTCTTGTTATTTGAATAGCCTCTTTCACTTCCATAGAAGCATCTGGAATAATAGTCAATCCAAATTCATCTTTTGTGAAATTAGCTAATTTCTCCATTGTTAAGCCGTGGTCTTTTTGTAAAGAATAAGTATAGTCCAACTTAACATTAGGCTTAAGATATTGAAGAAATTGTGTCATTATAGCAGCCGAACAAGCTCCGTCACAATCTGAATCGGTATAAATTAAAATTTTACAATCTTCTTTTAGTTTGTCATGAACTAACTCTATAGCTGTATCCATATTTTTCATTAGAAATGGGTCATTCAAAGACTTACTTCTAATAGGATGGACAAAACTTTTTACGTCTGTAATACCATAGCTTTCAAGAAGAGTATCTAAAAAATCTACTTCTTCTTTAAACTAAGTATTAAATTTTGTTTTCCATTGTAGTTTTTTCATTTATTTTTCCTCGTCTACATAATTATCACCTTTACCATTTTAACCTTTTTTGGTTAAATTTTTCTGCACTTGCAAATAATTTTTGAAATGTTTCTTTTCCCTCATCAAAAGGAGAATCTTTAAGTTTTAACTTTCCCTCTTTATCTTTGATAATATAAACAGCAAATCCCATTCCTGCTAATTTAGAAGCAATAGAATTAATTTTGTTTTTATACATCTCAAAGTCTCGTTTGGTAGAAGGATTACTATTATATTTCATAACAGCATCTTTATTAAACTCATCGAAATCTTTATCAAAACCAAGATAAACTTGTCTTACGCCAAGGTCTCCTAAAAGATTTGCCTGTTTATTTGAAACAGAAAAACCACAAGTAGCTACAGCAATGCTGTTCTTACCAAAATAAGTGTCTGAAAGCAAAACACTTTTTTCTCCCTCGACAATAATAGCCTTACCCCTGTCTTCTATTGCAGCTCTGTTTTCATATAAACCATAAAGATTTAACCCTAAAGAATGTCCATAATCTTTACCCTCAATAAATTCAGGCATATATTTATTATTTCTGTCTTCTGGCTTTAAACTTCTGCGACGAATACCAATTAACTGTCCATCTTTATTACGGTGAGGGATAATAATATGTTTCTGATATTCATACCATTTAATCCCATATTTTTTCATGGACTTCTCAGAAATACCCTCTTTTAACCAGCCCTCATATACCTTATTTTCAAAATAGTCTAAAATTGTTTCGTCTGAAATTATTTTATTGTTAATTTCTTCGTTTTGTTTTTTTAATTTCTCGCAGTAGTCATTCCACCCAGAAATACTTACACCATCTTCAAGGGTGCGCATATCATCTCTATCATCTTTTCGATAAGTTCCGAAACCCTTTTCTTGAGTTGGCTTCATTCCTATTTTTTCAGCGACATAAAGGATTACGCCCTTATAAAAATCAGAATCTCTTACGTTTCTAATTCTTTTAATACACTCAAAAAAGCTCATTACTCCGCAAGAAGTATAGCAGAAAAAATTTTTAGATTGTGTAAAATAACAAAGTTTTGGTTTAGAGCCCCCATGACAGATAGTTTTAAACCAAAGGAGTTTTTGCCCTGTTGAACCATCTCGACTTGTATGATTTAAAGGAGCTCCATTTTCGTCCATTATTTCAATCACAATTTCAGGTGTTATTCGTTGTAATAGTTCGTCTTTATCAATCATAGTTATCAACCAAAGAGGAGAATATTATTCTTCTTCCTCAATTTCATTAAACTTATCTACTGGCCAACCATCAGCATCAAAATCTTCTCTGGTTACTTTAGTAGAATACATATTTTCTTCATTTTCTTTTTCAAGGTCAAGCCTATTTTGTAACTTTTTACTTACAACCGATGTCACTTCGCCCGTTTCCATAGCTTCTTTAATTGCTTTTTCTGCTGGGTCGTCTCCACCAGTTTCATCGGAATAAATTGCTTCATATTTAGTTGGCTTCATTAATTTTGTAGTATCACCATTTGTAGTATGTTCCGCAGAGATTCCTGCCCCAACAGGAACATCTTCTTTATGCCTACTATAATTAACTATGCCATCTTCGTTGACTGAAACAAATGTTTCGGGCAAATAGCCTTTATCAATTAATTTGTTATCATAATCGGTGCAAAACAAATCAGATACACGCATGGTAGAATAATCTACATACAACCAAACTTTGACATTTACGAATTTACCGCCTCGGTTTTTATAAGTAGCAATATAAAGATTGGGTTTTTTCCCTCCAAAACGGTTCTTTAAAATTGGGTCAATCTTTTTAAGTTCTGCTGTAGTAGGACGCATCATGATACTACCACAGTCTACTTTATCAGACAAAGATTTTGCTCCACGAATAATAGTTTGGTCACGATTATTCTCATTTTTCCAGTCTCCTGAAACTTGAGTCCAAGTATCAAGACTTATATCATATTTACGAGTAAGTTCTTTTAATTTCGTACCTACATTAGATAGAACTTGGTCTTCACGAAGTTGCATTTTAGCCTTAGCTTCTCCCTGAAATTCTGCAATCAAATCTGTTGTAATATGAATATAATCGAAATAAACGTGTCTTACATTCTTCTGAAGAACATACTTTTCAATGGTTTGTTCAAGAGTAGAAATATCGTAATCAGGGACATACTCAAGATAAATTTGACTTCTGTTCAGAACATCAATAGCATGAAGAACTCGTTCATATTCTCCATCAGCATAATCATAGTCCATGATATGGTCTTGTGGAACATCTGCAATATAAGCCAACATAATAGGCTCAACTTCATCCACAAGTTCCATCTCAGTGCCAATATAAAGAACTGCGTTTTGAGTACCATGAGGATTAGAAACAAATTTCTTTAACTTATTATCATAATATTCTACTGCGAAAGTATGACAAATGTTCGAAATACTAACCCTTGATTTCCCGCTACCTGTGGATGCCGAAATCATATTAAAATGTCTTGGCTTCATACCGCCTGTGATAGTAGTGTAAAAATTGCTGGAATAACTTAAGCCATAACTACCACCATTTTTACGACTTTCAACAAACTCTTGCAACTCTGTACCACCAGCTTTAACACTATCTCGACCAGCTTTAGCCGAATAATCAAGTGTAGTACTCATCAATTTCTGACGGATTTTTAGAAGAATATCATCCGTTGTCATTTTAACGAACTCTTTCTTCTTGTTATCTCCCTCTTCATCATCAAACTCGTTCGGGTCATAAATGTCTGTTACGTCAATGCCCTGATTCATCAAAGAACGAAGCAAAGAAAATTTTCTGAGTTCATTATAGTTAGCTTCAAAATTCATAGGATGGCATTTAGTAACTGCCTGACCTACGAAATTATCTCCCTGACTTCTTTGATAAATACGATAAAAAGTAGGATAGTTTTTGGAGAGACATTCGTTGATAATATTAATATCAATGAACTCTACTCTTTTTGCCCACAAGTATTTTACCGCAGTTAAAACAGCTTGAGCAACAAGATTCGTAAAATCTGTTTTTTCAAGTCTGTGACCTGCCAGTAAATCAGGCTTCTAAATAATACAGCCAATTACTTCAAGAGCAGCAATGCGAGAATTATAATCGTCTTGGTCATAACTTATTTTATTTGCCACGAATCTGTCTCTCCTTTATAAAGTAATAAATCCTCTTCATTGAGGTCTTCTGGTAGAATTTCATCAGTAAAATAAAATTCCTCCTCTTCTTTCGCTTTCTCGGCTTCCCAAAGTTCTTTACGATGCTGTAACACTTCTCGGTCATAATCTGCATCCCAAACCAATGAATCAAAATCTAAATCGTCAATATCACCGTCATAATCTTCTGGAATTATACGATGTTCTCGAATAGCACGTTTTTCTTCATCTGCAAGACGAGCTTTTTCGAGGTCAGAACGATTAATTACAATCTGATGAATTGGATGGTCTAAACTTTCATCAATTTTTTCTTGGGTTGAACTTTGGTCTAATTCTTCACAGGTTGCCCAAAAGAATTTAGCTTGAAGATAGTAAGAAGTTACCAGTTTAATTAAATCCATCTCTGTCTGCATTCTTCGAGGTTTATTCTTTTCATACTCATTAATATATTTAAGAGTCCAAAGAACCTTAGAAGCATCCATATGATACCCTTTTTTAAGAATACTTACGGGAACAGACATTTTTTTGGGGTCTAAGACACCATCGTAGCCCATTGTAAAAAAGATATAATTGAATAGATTTTTATAATCTTCTGCTCTTTGACGGCGAATAGTGCCACAACTTGGACAATAATTTTTGTTCGCAACTGTAATTTTTAATTCAGATGGATACTAAAGTCCGCACCGAGCACAAGTAAAAACTCTATTTGGCTTTCTACCGATATAAAACACCCCATTTCTATAAAATTTTATAAAACGTAAAAGGAAAAACAAGGGAGAAAGGATATAGTTTGTTTACTTTCTCCAATCTCCCTTGTGTTAATTAATTTAAGGTCTCAAAGATTAAACTTTACGTTCAATATCTACTCCATTTTCTTTGCCCCAATCACGAAGCTCATCAAGAATCAAAAGTAGCATATCAGTCTGAGACTCATCGCAGTCTTTAACCGCACGACCCTTGCCAAGATATTCAGTCACAATCTTATTGTATTCAGAAGTCTTTTCTGCCTTGTGCATAGCAATGGCATATGCCTTGATTTCTTCCACCAAAGAGGGGAAATCAACATCTTTACGTTCATCCTTGTCAACAAAAAGATTGCTACTCTCATCTGTAACGACAGCGCCATCATTCTTCTCAAGCTTATCAATAGCCTGAGCCATGTCTGCACAAAGAGCGTCATAAGTGAAAGGAATACAATCAGACATATACTTATTACGAGAACCAGCCTCAAGATACTTGCTACCACGAAGCGTAAGCATAGACGTGGTACGACCATTTTCATCAGTCTCATAAGAAGCGTAACCACAAACGTCTACCAAACGAGAAATTACAAGAAAACCACGGTCAGGAAGAGTGGGAATTGTCTTATCATACTTTTCTCCCTTTTCCTTAATTTGCTTGCTGGTTGCATGAGAAATACACACTAATGTATATCCTGCACGAACAATATCTTGGAAAAACTTATCAAACTCACGATAACCACGCATCTTTTCAGTTTCATCGAGATATTCGACACCCTCTTTATCGAGGATGAAACGCTCACACATATCGTAAGCAATATCAGCGGTATCAACAATCTTTTACACCCTGTCTTTCGACATATTTGTCAGGGAATAGACTATATCATCATCCATTACTGGATGGAGCGCACTTCGATTTAAGGGATTCTCACCCACTTATTTTTTAAAATAAGCCCTACTCCTATAGCAGAAATTTCATCTGCAAAATGGATAGTCGTTGAACCTTACTCCTTTTTAAAAGGAGTCTTGGCTGCGGATTGCCCAATCTTTACCGTTTTTACCATACCGTTTTAATTAGAAACGCCAAATATTCATTTCTGAATACTATTGGTAGATAAAGCTCTAAGGGTTTTCCCGCAATTCACAGCTCTTTGCAATAAACAATTACTTGTTTATGGGTCTATTTAAATATTCATCGTGTACTTTTTGAAAACTTTTACACTTTTCGTATTTTCTTTGCAAACGCATACTTTCAGCACTATTCTAATAAAGATAGTCAAATAAAGGAACAGCCTTATTAATTCCCTCTACAGTAAAATGCCACACGTTGCCTGAAAAAGTTGGCTTCTTATTTACACCTATTAATCGAGAAAATTGTTCACAACAAGTTTGATTCCGCGAACAAAACCGAAAAACAGGTTGAGCCTTTTTAGTAATACAACAAGTTCCGTCTCCGTCAAACAATCCTCTAAGAAAATGAGACAGAAATTGAGAAGGAATTATTTCCTCTGGAATATTATAAATTAAAGATTTATATAGTTTTTCTTGGGACGCTACATCTTTCCCTCCTTTTATTTCAATATTTTCAGTACAGTTAGAATATTTTTCTGTTAAACCGTTTTAAAGAAAGTTTCAGCTTTCTTACCCTGTTCCACTTCCTTGGCGTCCTTTAGCAAATCGCGCTTGGCTTCAAGAGCTTCGCGCCAACTATTAATTGGATAACCATTTGCCCGTGGAATCAGTCCATAACCTTTCTCAAAAGCTAACAAAATATGCTTTGGGAATTTACAAGCGTTAGTTGTTTTCATTGTTCTTATCTGTGAGTTTTTTATCTCACACTCTGGAGCTTTCGCTCATTTTCATCAGCCTGTTAATTCAGACTCAGTTTGGCGTACTTTTTCAACCCTCAGTTTATTAGGGTGATGCGGACTCTTGGTAATATTATATTCTTGAAATTTTTTATTTCAAGGTTCAATTACTACGCTCTGCCCCTGTTTTCTTTTTTAAGGAAAACTTCGGTTCGAGTTGACATTTTACAGTTTTCTCGCTTAATTCCGCATTTTATTTTTTCATAAGATTACTCTTACGAGTGGCAAAACTTTACGCTACCACTTTTTCTTTCGCCGTAAAACAGAAAGCTCTTTCCGCTTAAATCACGAGTTACCACATTGGGTTTTACATCAAAAATACTCATATTCTTTTACTCCTTTCTTACGACTTAAAACGGAATTTCGTTATCGTCGTCTTCAACAGCAGTAAAAGAACCAGTCTTAGCCTTACCAAAGCCACCAGACTTTGTAGAAGAACCAGACGTACCCTTGTTACTATTGCCCATATAACCCTTGCTTTCGACTTCCTTGATATGAGCATTACGCTCTGCCATCATAGAACGGACAATCTTGGCACTAAGAGCATCCTTAGAATCCTCGTCATAGGGGTCAGAGCCACCAACAAGAATCATCTCAAGATAAGAATTACCATTGGTAGAACCAAGGTCAATCTGCTTACCAAAACCACCAGACTTCTTCTTAGGGGCTTCCTCAGCCTGAGAAGGCATCCAGTCGATGTTAATAGAAACAGTAGCACCCTCATCATAACCGATAGACTGAATTTCCTCATAAGTCTCAGCAGGAATGATAATGTTCTTTAAGTCAAGAGTATTACCATAGAAGTCACGAGTGATAAAGTGCATCTTATAACGACCAGTCTCGTGAGCATCATCATCCTTACCGCGAACTTCAGGCTTAATATCCTTGATATAACCCTCAAGCTGTAGGGAAGCATTATAAGACTCAAACTTATTAAAGAACTGAATGGAAACCTCAGTACCCTCAACAAGAACACCCTCACGATTAACGTAAACGTTATCAGAAAGGCTACCCTGTAGACGTACCATAGTGGGATTCTCAGCGTCCTTGGTCATAGGAGTAGCAGTCTTAAGCCACTCAGTTACATCCTTATAAACCTTGCTATCCTCACCATTCTGCTTCTTTTCTTTAATAAAAGAGCGGAAAGAACGAGTATAAACAGCAGAGTCTCCACACTGAATAGCACCACGAAGAGAGATGTAATTAACACCATCACTACCAACGCCAGTACGAGGAGTCTCAAGCTCGGCAAGAGCACCCTCAAGGATTACAACGTTCTAAAGTCTACGAATCTGGTCAGAATTATTGTTACTCATTAAAAAATTACTCCTTAAATGTTAAAAAATTTTTTGTTTTAGTCTAAATAAAAGTCAATTTTTATTTGTCTACTTTTATTTGCGTTAGGTATGCTATCCATTAGCCCAAGCTAATTTCACTACAATTGTTTGTTTTACTCGACATCATCGTCAAGCTCTACATAATCATTGCACTTCTGCATCTCAAGCTCAATACCAAGGTCGGTTCGAGCTTCATCTGTAAAAGGCTTGAGCTTGTTATAACCAACACACTTAGGCTGGAACTTGCAAGCATCGCAAATAAGATTAGTTACCATATTGTCTACCCCTTTCGTCTATATTTGCTGGGAAAATGTGAGCGGTGAAAAAAGGTGTATTATACTAAAATCTCGATTCATCTCTCACTGTGATTGAAGTATAACACACCTTTCGCAGTTTGTCAAGAAAAATTTTTACGTTTTTTAAAATTATTTTTGTCTTGTTAAATTTAAAGGTTTTACCTCTAAAATGAATATTTTCGAAATAAGGAATTGCTAAATTGTTTTTATTGTTTATTACCCAACGAATGAAATCAGGTAATTTAAACCATAGACTACCAATATTTTGATACTGAGGCTGTGTTGCAGATACAACTGCGCCATTTGCATCTTTCCATGTAGTCCAAGTGGTTCCGTCATATGCCCTGTGAGCATATGTATTTGTTGCATATATTACAGTTGTTTGATAAGCAGAACCTCCCGCTCCAACAACCTAAACCACACTACCCTGACTACCATCAGGGAAATTGGTACAACCCTCCCCAATTAAATAATTTCCTGTAGTAGTTAAAGTATTTGCGTCTATATTATTTAACGTTCCCCCATCTTTAGGAACATATGTGTCAGCAATATTCTTGCCATTTGCATCAGAAAATGCTTTATCAACTGTATCATCAGTATTATTATTAGCATATTTTGCTTTAAGCATATCGCCATAGCCAGCAGCCGACATTGCATCCACAACGGCTTTTTCGCTTGGAACTTTTGTGTTTGAATTACCCAATGTTTGAGATATATCGTCTGCCGATATAGCGCCCACATCTGACGCAACTAATACCACAGTATTAGTTTTTCCATTAACAGACTAAACAGGGGCTTCTGCCGATGTTATATAATTACTATCGTTTGTAAGCTAACTTGTTTTATCTGGTATTATAGTAGTATCGGGTAAAGCTCCAACATCTGTTGCTGTTAATTGAACCGCACCAGTTTTTCCATTAACAGTTGTAACAGGAATATTAGGAATATCCGCAGAAGTAATATACCCGCTGTCATTTGTTAATTGACTTGTTTTTGTGGGTAGTTCGCTTGTCTTAGCAAAGCTGGAGTCGTCCTCAAGTTCACTAATTTTAGTCGGAACAATAATATTAACCGTTTTGTCTTCAGCGCTATTTGCCGTAAAGTTACCAACCTCTGTTCCATTTTTCTAAATAGTTAATTTGGCGTCATTAATGACAGTGGGAATATTAACATCTCCACTTTCACCATTAATAGAAGTTACCACCTTGCTTAATCCAAGCTATTCTTTTGTAACTTTATGAGGGTTATTGTAATTGACTAAATGCTATAATACACTTTGCGGTATAGTGCCAGACCCTCCGCCAGTAGAGCTTCCTCCACTTACTACTACAGTATTACCTTTTTGACTTTCTAAAGCCACTCTTTTTCCGCCCATTCCATGTTTAGCTATAACCCAACAATTAGAATAGCGTCCACCTTTTAAATAAAGTTCAACGGAATCACCTTCATAAAGTTCATATACGCTTTGATTAGAAATATGAGTAAACTCTTGCCCCGATTCATCTGCTGGAAGTCTAACATTTACAGTTCCATCTTCATTTACTCTGGTAACGATAGCTCCTTTTGAAACATCTGTTGTCCCAACTTTCTAATCCACACACGCCATTATGCGATTTAACAAGGAGTCAGCTAAATTATCCATCGTATAATCAGACTAATTATTTTGATTTTTACGTCTATTACTCATAGCTCACTCCTTTCTTAAGTTCTCTTGGTGTTACTTGGAAGGTCTTCCGTATTACAAAAAGACACGCTCATTTGTCCACTTTCTGAAGTAAAAGAAATCGAAGTAATAAGCAGTTTATTTCTTTTTAAATTTAAATATTCATCTTCAATTTCGCAAATATTATTAACGCTTAAAACAGGATTAAAACTTACACTGCACGAAAATTGTACTGCCACAAAGCTTGATTTTCTTAAATAATACATAGCTAAGTCATGCGCCAAATCATCACTCCATACGTTAGCTTCGCTATAAGGAGGTGCAGTACGTCTTCCTACCTGTTGTATACAAATAGGAGAACTGGGATTTTCATTTGTAACAACAGCACTATAAATACCATCGTCAACATTATCTCCAACAACTTTAACGCAATTAACAATATCTTCATTTTGGTAAGACAAACTCATATTATGTAAGTCTCTACCCAAGGAAGGATAAGTCCAAATAATTGGTTTTACACTATCATCAACCGTCTCGTTAATTGGATAAAAACAAAGATTTCCTACGCTATTGTAATAATATTCTGCTGACAGTTGTGTTGCTAAAGCATCGATGACACTTCCATAGTTTTCACCCTGCTCGGCTCTAATTGTTTGTTGTGTTACCATTCCCACCAAAGAGGGGTCAAAAATAACATCTTTATAATCTAAAATATATCCATTTTCAAGAGAAAAATTTAAAATTCCTCTTATAGCATCTCGAATATCACTTCCAAGCTCCACTTCGTAAGCGACTTCAAGGGTACCAGTCTTTCCCTCAAAAATGGCATATTTATCAAGAAGCTGTAAAGAAACTGTTTTTTCAGAATTACTTCTGGTTAAATCTAAATTCCCCATAATATAAATTCCTTTAGGGAACCAGATTATTCTTCCAGCATATTCAATTCCAATTTCAAAACTAAAACGACTATTTACCCATAAACCGTTTACGTTCGGAGTATATTTTCCTGAAGCGTTTACTAACTCTAAGGAGATGTTTCTTCTTTGTCCGCTTTGATATGATTCTGTATAGTTAATACTACCAGCAATAATATCTTCCTCTGGAATAATATATGCTACTTGCTCATCCTGAGTTAATACACTCAGCCTGTATCTTGGTTTTAGATAAGGCATCTCTAAAAGTCGTTTTAATTTAGAAAAGGGAATGTCTTCATCTTCGCTATTTGAGAATAAAACATCTCCAAACAATTTCATTTATTAGGCACTCCCCTTTCTTTGTTATTCTATTTGTACTACTACTGATGTAGAAGCATCTAATGCCTCTCTCCATTCAAAGGTAATAGTGGTTAATAAATAATTACTGGCTCCATTAACAGTTCTCGTAGGAGCGGCTTGAATCTGACAAATCCATTTATTACCTTTTATGTCTTTTAACAATTTTAATTTTCCATTGCTACAAAATTCTTTCCAAGCCTCAGTCTTAGTATACTACCTTTGATATTTATTGTCAATAAGATTTTTGCGTGTTACGGCTTTTAATCTACTTTGACTTTGCAAAGAAGCTTTCGAAAGTTCGCTTTCATAATCACATTTAGACACCGCATAAGCATCTTCAGTATATTCATACTTACTAATAATAGTATTTCCGCTGCCTTCTACATGAAGAATTTCTTGCATATCTCCAAGTAAACAAGTTATTGCGGAACTGTCGTAGTTGCGTTGCCCGACAGAATATTTATCAAACCTTCCAAGAGTTTCCCACATCGAAACACTTATATTTTGAGTTACAGACGAATCCTCCATATTTAGTCCCAAATTCCAAGTGTTACCAGTTTTAATAAAAGTATTCTCTTCGTCCGTTTCTTCAATGTCGCAAATTTGCCAATTATCCCATTTAACAGGAAGATAATACAGCCCTTCACTATCTTGAACATATTTTGGATTGTCGGGGGTCTCTTCTTCATTTTGATAAATCTTATATTTGATACCAGAACTTGTTTTAACCTCTGTAGCCGCTAAATAATGATAATATTCATTATTCGCTACATTATAGTCTCTTAAAGTTGTTGCTCCATTTTCAAGAGAACAAATATAATCATAATATTTTTGATAAGGAGTCTTTCTGTAAATATAGAAAGTAGCACCAGATTCCTCAGATTCAGGGTCAAAATATTGAGCGTCAATTTGATATTCACCATTGGATACAAAAGTATTAAATAGAATCGTATCTGCTGTAATACTTTTTTCTTGTGTTAGAGCATAAATATCCTTACCATCCTTGTTTACCCCATCAAGACTAATAGAAGTATCTCGGTCAAGACGAAGAACGTCCACGTTTATGTTGCTATTAAAAAACAAATAATTTTTATATTCAGTCTCATTCGCCATGAGAGACAACCTCCTTTCTGGTCTCAATCTTAATATCACAACTTACATTGCTCACATTATTTTTACGAACAACTTTTAAAACAATTAAAAACCAACGGTCGTTAAAAGCTTTTGTATTCAGTTCACTTACCAAGCGAGAATCAATATAAACCAAACCATCTTCTTGCGCTTGATTTTCATCATACCATTTCTCCATTGGTTCCTTGAGCTACTGTTGGAACACCCAAGCTCTCATAAGTCGCCCCCTCAACCTGAGAGACATTTTCAAGGAAATAATAATCTTCTGCTTGCAAATCCCAAGACTCAGTTAAACTGTTATATTTATAAATACCGCCACTTAAATATTTACCAGATGAAGCTGTTAATAAATACTTAACGCTTGTGGTTTCAGGAGTAATAGTCGTAGGTAAAGCGGAAACAATTTTTACGCTGGTTTGAGCTTGCAAAGCATTTTTAATTGCAGTTGGGCTAAAGAAATAACCTGTATTGCCATCAAAGCGTTTATCTTCGGTTTGAATGTTAAATGAATTTGCTGTGCCATTTTTAAAACACATTAAAGGCTCAGTTTCATCATTTTTATAAACTTTAATCAAATATTGGTCAGGGTTATTCACCAAAGTACCAGATTCATTCATATAAAAAGATTCTGTACTACCACACTTTAAATAGTAAGTGTCAATAATTTCTTCTGTCGCAGGAACGTCTCCTATAGCCTCTTGACCATATTGAGCAGTATGAGCAATTTTAAATACCAGTTGATTCCGTGGAGTTGGAGTTAGTTCGTTAAATCTTGGAGTCAACTGCAATCTCGTCAGGAAAACAAAACTTGGAGGGAATATTAATGGATTTCCGTTACTTACTAATCTATCATAACACAGACATTCTCCTTCACCTATTTTTAAAATTGCTTTAGAAGGCAGGTCATCACCAAAAATATAAATGTTACTTTCGTCAACAGCTTTCTTCTCATCTCTTTCTACAGGAGCAGTATAAACAGGAGCGTTGGCATATAACGAAATAGCTCCTTCCTTACAATCAAAAGAGGTCGCAAGAGGAGTTACATTTTGGTCAATTTGATACCAAATATTAAAATCTGCGGTCTAAGTAAATTCGTCTCCATATTGGTCAGTTACATCAATTTGAATAGTGTATTTATTAGGTAATTCTATATCATCTGATGTTTGAAGACCTCTGAAAGACCATTCTAATAAACTATCATAAATATCCTCACTCTATGCTACAACGTTTCCTAAAGAATCATATAAAGTGTATTTATAATATTTTATCTATACATTTTCCGCAGAATTCCAATCCGTTTTAAAATGAACATCTCTCCAAGGTTGTGTCCCAGCCGTAGTAGAAGCATAATTCGACGCCTTTGGATTTTCTATTGCAGTTTGCTCTATATAAGTATTATTTTCAGAATCATAGGTATAAATTTTATAAGTGTAAAATTCAACCTCATCTTCATAAAACAAATCAAAAACATCTGAGCACCTAACATAGCCGATAGCATTATCATAAGAAACTATTTTGTTTTTAGGAGTAACACCATTACCATCTGCATCAAATAGTTCAATATAAACATATTTATGCTGTTTTAACAAAGTGTCTATTAACTCATTTGGAGTAATATATAAAACATTTTCAGTTGTGGCGTTTAAGTTATTATAGTAAATAGTTAATTCAGGCTTAGTTCTTGCATAAAAAATCGCGTTTGGCATAGAATCCATAAAATCTGTATATGCCGTATATGGTGTTTTAGGAGCAATAGGAATTGTACCTTGTTCCACAATACCGTCTTTTACCTCAATTAACCACTAAGTATTATCAAGCTTATCAAAAGTAATATCAGTTGTTTTCCGTGGCACAACAGTATCAGAAGTCTTTTCATAAAGGTCAATTCTTGCTCCTGTTTTATCAAAAACAATTTCAGCGGGATTATATTTATCCGACCCAATATTAATATTAGGTTGAATAAAATATTGAGCCGTCACGCCTTCAGAAGCATTGCGGTTGGAAATTAATTTGCCACTTGCAAGAGGGCTACCACCCAAAATATTGTTAGGAGAATCCACAGTAATTTCTTCATAAGTATCATTCACCGAATCTTTCTCGAAAAGTTTATAAGTCCATCCATTTTGAGGAACTTCTGGAAGAGCTTCTTGAAGTCTAATTTCACCCGTCTCCTCGCCGTAGCCAATAATTTTATATTTTACTGCGGTATCACCATTGATTGATTTACCATCAGATTTATAAATTTCAACCCATCTCGCTCTTTCAAGGTCGTCATTTGGATTAACATAAAAAGAGGTTAAAGTATGTTGGTCGTCACATTGGTAAATATCAAAAGACGTACCATCTTTATAGCTATATGTGAACAGGTCATCAAATTCAATCTTGGTATAATTTTTATTCCATCCAAGTTCATTCTCAACCCAATAAATTTTCTTTCTTTCTTTAAAAGATTTATCAGTTGGAATTACAAGATTCTCTGTATTCGGGTCTGGAAGCGGCATAAAATTACTATTGCCAGATGAATCATACCCTTTAATTTCGATATATTTATCATAAATTAAAGCATTATTTAATTCAGAATTTTCCGTGTATGAAGTCCAAATTACAGATTTGGTAGAACCCACTAAAAATCCTTGGCAAACCATTGTTTGAGGCTATGCAGTAGAACCACGTTTTGCCTCATATGTTCTAATATTCCATTGATAATCTTTACCATTAACAATATTATTTGCTGCACAAATCTCACTTGTTAATTCATATTCAACTGTGCCTTTATTTACCACAGGTCTTTTTAAGTTCGGAGGAAGATTTGATGCTGAATAACCATTATCTGAATCATAAAGCACATCATTTCCGTCGCCTGTAATTATTTTTACACGACAAGCTTTTACGGTTGTACCTGTAGTATTAACCTAAGCTGATAGAATATTATTTTCTGTGACATCTATCTCACTCAGGTTCGGTTGCAAATTGCTCGACTTATATAAAATATTAATCAACTCCTTTACAAAAATTAATAGGAAGAGGAAGAGGCGAGTTGAATCCTCAACCTCTTCCTGTATTTTTTAGGTTTTGCTGTCCAATTTTGGTAAATAAAAGTATTTTTTTATTTACCTGTTCATTTTATACTTATTAACGCTTATTCTTCGTCACGTTGTAACGATTATGTGTTGCTGCCATTACTTGATTCCAGAATTGTGCTGGGTCGTCACAATTCTCAAGCACCACATCACCTTGAATAACATAGGAAACACCCATGTCTTGAGTCAAAGTAGAAGTGTACTCAGGCATTCTGGTCGTTGCCAAATTGCGCAAGAGATTATATGCTTGGTCAGAATTGAGAACGTATTCAGGCTCAGAAGGTGTACCATGAAGCATTGATAAACCTGTGTAGGTGACAGGACC
>ERZ808277.195-NODE-195-length-24504-cov-5.890384_pt1 | contig 24504 bp, 18 predicted proteins | sample MGYA00521240_ERZ808277 | MGnify/ENA primary metagenome ERZ808277 (study PRJEB31516, sample SAMN03275599) | gut metagenome | biome: mammalia-associated habitat; material: feces | host: Papio cynocephalus | place: Kenya | collected 2012-07-17 ... | reverse complement strand
CGGATGTCTTTAGTAGAATATTCTTTCATTACTATAAGTTATTAATTATGAAATCATTGTTGGCAAAATTGCATTACGGGGAACCACATGATAAAAATCGATTTACCCTTGGAAGCGCCTCATAAGTTCGCCGAAAGGCAAATCTAATAAAAAAATGTCCCAATAACAACACTATATCAATTAATATTCTCGCAACGTCGGTAAAAATCCACAAGGTCCTGCCCCCTGTAGCCCAATTCCTCGTAAAGCACAGCGTCCAGCACAGCCGGTTCCGCACCTATCCGCAGACATATTCCTGCAAAATCCGGAATCTGCCTGTAAAGTCTCTCTTCATCCATTGCCTTCTCAAAGGCAGCATAGTCATTCTCTGTCCTGTCCATAGTGAAAGTGTTTTTCGCAAAGGACACAAGTTCCACTCTAAAAAACAAGCGCAGGAGGGGAGCAAACAGGGGTAACCACTCAAATATTTCTGTTTTTTATCTTTTTGATATGTTTTTTATAACCGCCGATTACATTTTACAACCTATGGTTACAAAATGAAGAATCTTCTTTTGGATATTTTTGCGTTAGTGTAACGCTATTTGAAGATTCACTCGGAAATGGACGACGCAACGATAAAGAACAATCTTGAAAAGAAACGGAACGAACTCGGGTTCTCACAGACCGAGATGGCACGTCGTCTGGAAATCTCTCTGAACGCATACCGTAAACTTGAGAAAGGAAAGACAAGAATCCTGAACGAGCACGTTGAGAAATTCGCCGAAGCCGCCGGAGTCTCCGTCGCGGAATTAGTGAACGGTTTCGAGCCGATAAGCTCCGCCACCGCAGGGCTTAATGACGTAAAGGAAACCTACGACAGGAAAATCAGAGCCTTGGAGGATGGCTACATCAAAGAAATCGAAATCCTTAGAAAAGAAGTGAATCTTCTTCATGAAAAGATCAAGGACAAGGACGAGATCATCAGCATGAACCGCAAACTAATACGCCGCTACGAGAAAGAACTTGGGCTAAAGGCCGGAGAATAAAGTCGGCTCAAGTTCCTTCGGGTGAAATGACCGTCGGTGCCAAGGAGTCAGTCCAAACTTTTTTATGGCCTCGATGTGCTCCTTGGTCGGATAGCCCATATTCCTGTCCCAGCCGTATTCGGGATATTCCTTGGCCAACCCGCGCATCTTCTCGTCCCTCCAAGTCTTCGCAAGCACCGAAGCCGCCGCGATTGATGAATATGTCGCATCGCCGTGAACCACAGTGAGGTAGGAGTCAAAGCCGTAGCCGTCGAATGGTCTGAAACGGTTGCCGTCGATCAGAAGGAAGTCAGGTTTGGGGCTCAGGCGAAGAACCGCACGCTGCATCCCGGTGACCGAGGCCCAAAGGATATTCAGTTCATCAATCTCCTCCGGACTCACGGCCTCCACGGCCCACGAAACCGCCTCCCGCTCGATGATCGGTCTCAAAATGTCCCTCGACTTCTCGCTCATCTTCTTGGAATCGTTAAGGAAAGGATGGTGAAAATCCGCAGGCAGGATCACTGCGGCGGCATAGACCGGCCCCGCGAGCGGCCCTCGTCCGGCCTCATCGCAGCCGGCCTCCAATCGACCAGACTCCATAAAAGGCAGCAAATGTATATATCTCGACATATTCATAAATCAAATCTTGCCGGTGCACAATACTTGTATCTGATCTCCTTCGGTCGCTGAGCCTGTCGAAGCGCCGGTCACTTCGGCTGGATCTGTGGCCGATGGTCAACCTCTCCAAAACCGTCTGAAGTGGCAAATATAATCAGAAATTTGAGTTTAGGCGGGAAATGGCTAATTTTGTTGGACATTTCCGAAGGAAATGGCTAATTATATAGGTTATAAACTACTGTAATACAATGAGAAAATTGATTTGTTCCGTCGCTGCCGCCCTTCTGGTAGGATTCAGCGCGATGGCAGACGAGGGGATGTGGATGCTTCCGCTCCTCCAGAAACTCAACGCGGACGCGATGAAGGACCTTGGATGCAGGCTCACGCCTGACCAGATCTACAATGTGAACCATTCTTCGCTCAAGGATGCGATCGTCATCTTCGGCGGCGGATGCACAGGCGAGATGATCTCCGACAAAGGACTTTTGGTGACCAACCACCACTGTGGCTACAGCAGCATCCAGCAGCTCTCAAGCGACGAGCACAACTACCTTGAGGACGGATTCTGGGCGATGAACAGCGGCGAGGAGATTCCGGTTCCGGGGCTCACGGTCACGTTCCTTGTGAACATGAGCGATGTCACCGACGCGATTGAAGGTGCCAAGTCCGACGAGGAAAGAAAGGCTGTCAGAGAGGCTCTCGTCAAGGCATCCGAGGAACAGAATCCCGGGTGCGACGTGGAACTCACCTCTTTCTACAACAACAATGTGCACTACATCATCGTCTATAAGATCTTCAAGGACATCCGTTTCGTAGGGGCCCCGCCGGCATCCATCGGAAAGTTCGGCGGTGAGACCGACAACTGGATGTGGCCTCGCCACACAGGCGACTTCTCGATGTTCAGGGTCTATGCGGGCAAGGACAACGAGCCGGCTGAATATTCAGAGGACAATGTGCCTTACGTGCCAAAGCAGTCGCTGAAGATCTCTCTAAAAGGCATCAACGAAGGTGACTACACGATGATCATGGGCTACCCTGGACGCACCCAGAGGTACCAGACAGAGGCGCAGCTGAACCACATGCTGGCACTGAACGACATCGCGATTGAGGCCAGGACCCTACGTCAGGACATAATGTGGAAATGGATGGAGAAGGATCCTTCCATCAGGCTGAAATATGCCAACAAATATGCTGGCTCAGCCAACGGTTGGAAGAAGTGGATCGGAGAAAAGAAGGCGTTCAAGGACTTGAATATCATCGAGAAGGAGCACGACAAGGAGGCTCGCTTCCAGAAATGGGTTGACAAGAACAAGAAACGTTCCGAGCTATATGGAACAGCAATCGCGGACATCGCAGCCGGGATCAAGGCCAACGAGCAGGTGGATTTCGACGTGAAACTTCTGAGCGAGACCATCTTTAGAACCGAACTGGTCAATCTCTCAAGCGCTTACTTAGGAGGCAGGAACAGAAGTCTGAAATCAGGAGCGGACAGTCTGACTGCGGAAGCGGCTGGCTTCGAAGCTCTTAAAGCCGTGTTCGAAGACTACTACGCTCCGCTGGACAAGGAAGCGACAGCGGCCCTGTTGAAATTGTATAGGGAGAAGGCAAGACCTGAGAACTATCCGGATTTCGGAGAGGATTTCGCGACAATGGACATCGACAAGTACGTGGATGAGCTGTTCAGAACGACAATATTCTCGTCTTATGACAAGGCTAAGGAAGCCATTGAAAAAGATGGCAAGAAGGCCACTCTCAATGATCCGGCCAACAAGTTCGCGACAGCGCTCGTGAATGTGTTCGCCAAACTGCGCGGAGAGCAGGACCAAGAGGCTAAGGCCAAGATCAAGGCCGCTTCCAAGGCCTACACAGCCGGACTGATGGAATGGAACAAAGGCAAGGCCATGTACCCGGACGCCAACTTCACGATGAGGCTCACCTACGGGACTGTGAAGTCATATTCCCCGAAGGACGCCGTCAACTACAGGTACTACTCAACCATCTACGGTGTGATGGAGAAAGAGGACCCTAACAACTACGAGTTCAACGTTCCGGAAAAGCTTAAGCAACTCTATGTCAAGAGGGACTACGGCCAGTACGCCATGGCTGACGGCAACCTCCCTTGCTGCTTCCTCACCACAAACGACATCACAGGAGGCAACTCAGGCAGCCCTGTCCTCAACGCCAACGGTGAACTGATAGGTCTGGCATTCGACGGTAACTGGGAGTCGATGTCCAGCGACGTGATGTTCGAGCCTGACCTCCAGAGGTGCATCTGCGTGGACATCCGCTACGTCCTCTTCCTCGTGGACAAGTTCGGCGGCGCCGGCTATCTCACCAAGGAAATGAACATCGTAAAATAATAAACATGACAAAACAGGAAATATTAAATATGCTCGCCGAGGTGGTTCACCCCGCCAAAGGCAGCAAAAGCATAGTCGAGCTGGGTATGGTTGACTCCATCTCCATCAACGGCAACAAGGCGACAGTCACCCTCGCATTCCCTAAAAGGCGCGATCCTCTCACTGAATATCTTGTCGGGAGCACCCGCGCCACAATCATCCGCAATGCTCCGCAAGGCACTGAGGTTGAGGTAAAGACCGTGGTCAAGGAAGAAGCTCCGAAAAAGAAAGCCGGACTTGATCTCGGCCTTGAGGAAATCAACAATGTCCGCCACATCATCGGAATCGCCTCCGGCAAGGGAGGGGTCGGAAAGTCCACCGTGGCGGTCAATCTGGCCGTGGCCCTCGCCCGTCTCGGCTACAAGGTCGGACTCGCCGACGCTGATGTCTACGGGCCTTCCGTTCCGCTGATGACCGGCACGGAAGGCGCTGTCCCTGAGGCGGAAGAGATTGCGGAAGGCAAGGAAGTGATCTACCCGATCGAGAAATACGGTGTGAAATGGATGTCCATCGGCTATTTCGCCGAACCAGGCCAAGCCCTCATCTGGAGAGGTCCTATGGCCTGCAACGCCCTCAAGCAGATGATTCTGCAAGTCCGCTGGGGTGTGTTGGACTTCCTTCTGATCGACATGCCACCAGGAACCGGCGACATCCACATCTCCCTCGTGAACGACATCCCGATGGAGGGTGCGCTGATCGTCACTACACCTCAGCCTGTGGCCCTCTCTGACGTGGAAAAAGGCGTGAATATGTTCCGCAACAAGAACATCGACCGCAAGATCTTCGGTCTTGTGGAGAACATGGCATGGTTCACTCCTGAGGAACTTCCCCAGAACAAGTACTATATATTCGGAAAGAACGGTGGCAAGGAGATGGCCGACAAGTACGGCATTCCGCTCCTCGGGCAGATACCGATCGTCCAGAGCATCCGTGAAGGCGGAGACTCCGGCGAGCCTGCCGCCCTCTCCACCCGTCCGGACGGCCAGGCATTCATAGACCTCGCCGGACGCCTCGTCAAAGCCGTTGAGTCCTAGATTATCGCTCCGAGTTTGCGGACTGTGCCGACAAGATTTTCCACATCAATGTCCTGCACGTTCCGAGACTCGGAGATGCTTTGTGCCGCTGCGACACCTGCAGCCTGGCCTGTGCCCATGCAGCTCGCCATCACGCGGAGAGACGCAAGTGCCTGACGGTCAGTGGAGATGCAGCGCCCGGCAACAAGCAGGTTGGGATATTCGGGAGCAATCAACGCCCTGTAAGGCACATACGCCGGCTGCTTGAGGTCGATACGCATCTGCTTGGTTCCCTTGCTGGCGTGCATATCAATCGGATGTATGCCGCGCGAAATGCTGTCCTCATAGTGGAAGCCGCTCACATATTCATCGGCCGTGACGGTGTGGACACCATTGATGCGACGGGACTCCCTGACTCCGGCCTGAGGCGCGGTGGAAGAGACGTAACTGTCTTTGAATTCTGGGAAATTCTCTTTAAGCAGCGATGCGAAAAGGAATATGTCCTCCCGCAACTGACACTCCGCCGCCGTGAAATTCCTATTGTCCGTGGATATGGCCGCGCGACGGGTGATGTTGACCGCGACGCTGCCTTTGTGGAGCACATTGTTGAACCAAGGGCCTCCGAAATCCGGGATTTCAGGATGTGTCTCTTTCATGGCAAGAAGTTTCTCTCTGACAGGACGGCACTGGCTCGGACCATTTATGCCGTTGTGGTACATACATTTGTTGAGCAACTCGCTGTCGGTGTCGACTCCGGAAAGAATGAAGCAGAATGATGACGGCTGAAGCTCACTGTCAGGATTCTCCTGCATAGGCACACTGGCCATATTCGCAAGGTCCGCATCGCCGGTGCAGTCAATGAACCTTTCTGCCTCAAGGCTTTCAAGGCCGTTCTTGTTTTCGATGATCACTGAGGAGATCCGTTTTCCCTCCATCTCGCATCCTATCATCGCCGAGTGCATATAGAGATCCACTCCGGCCTCCAGCACCATCCTCTGACAGCAAAGTTTGTAAAGTTCAATGTCGAAGTCGATGTTCGCTTTCGGCCACTCGATGAAAGCGCCGCCCATGGATTCGAGCCTCTGCACGAACTCCCAAGGAATGCCGCCGATCACGAGATTGTTGTCCTTGGCGAACACGCTGATAGGGGTCACATACCCCGTGGTCGCCATTCCTCCGAGGAAACCATAGCGCTCAATGAGAGCCGTTTTCGCTCCTTGACGCGCCGCAGCGACCGCAGCGATGAAACCGGCGGGACCTCCGCCGGCAACGACAACGTCGTATTTTCCGACAAGCGGAGCCAACTGCCTTATTTTAGCGGAATTTCCTTCCTGTCCGGCGCAAGAGACAAGCTCCGGAGCCACTGAGACCGCAGCCAATCCAACAATTCCCCTTTTAAGAAAGAGCCTTCTTGATATTTCTGACATAGATTCGACCTTAGAGATTTGAATGCTGATTAACTCAGGCAAAAGTAATAAATATATAATGATATTGAAAGAATACTACGGAATGGACGGTCGAAGAATCTCAGCGATTGCATCGGTCTCGATCAAGAAGCCGTCGTGGCCGTAGGGGGTCTCGACCTGATGATAGTCGGAGCCAGGAATCAGAGCCGAGAGAGGCTTCATGTCCTCAGGAGGGAACAGTTCATCGGAGGACATACAGATGAATGTGCAATCAGCCTTGATCCGAGACAAAGCGGCGGCGACACCTCCTCGGCCACGCCCCACATTGTTGCTGTCAACCTCGTCACAGACATAGAGGTAGGAATATGCGTCCCAGTCCTTGACAAATTTGGAGGTCTGGTGGCGGTAGTAGGATCCGACCTTGCCGGCGAACACCGTGTCGTCACTGTCCTCGTTCTGCTTGAAGAGGCCCTCCTCGCAGCGGTAGGTCAGCAGGGCTATTGCGCGGGCAGCCTTCAGACCCTCCATGCCGCCATTAAGGTCACGGTGCTCCTTAAAGGTCGGATCAGCCAGAAGCGCCATGCGGCTGGCGGCGTTGAAGCCGGCGAGCCAAGGAGTCACCCGGGCGCCTGTTGCGATAAAGAATATCTTTCCGAATATGTCAGGGCGCATCACTGCCCACTCAAAGGACATGAATCCGCCCATCGATGTTCCGATCAGCACGTCAATCTTCTCTATTCCAAGATGCTGCCTCAGAAGGTCGAAAGCTCTCACGGTGTCACGGACGGTCACGCGGGGGAACTCGAAATAGTAAGGCTTCCCGGTCTTAGGATTTGTGGAAGCCGGTCCAGAGGAGCCACAGGCGGAACCGAGGACATTGGCGCAGATCACGAAATACTTCTCGGTGTCTATCAGCTTGCCGGGTCCCACAAGCGCGGGCCACCATTGTCCCTCCGGATCGGAATTGGCGGTCAAGGCATGACAAAGCCAGACCACTTTCTTGTCCGGTGAATATCCTGACGGCGATGCGTGGTACGCTATTTCCAGATTGTCAATGCTTCCACCTGCCTCGAACTCAAACGTTCCGTCATATTTATAGATGTGCTCAATCATTTTCAATGGTATTTGTCACTGAACTTCGGCAAACCTTGCCTATTCTATTAATATTTCAGTAATATTTCAGCATGCAAATTTAGCAATCATTAAAGATTTTTAGCGCTTGTCGATATAATCAAGCATTCCGTAAGACAGAAAATGCTTACATTTGTCTTATTGGCCTTGATGCAAGATTATTATTGTGCCAATCATAGCTAAACGGAATTGTTATGGAGAATTACAGAATAGGCAACGGCTACGATGTCCACGCCCTCAAAGAAGGGCTGCCAATGTGGCTCTGCGGAATCAAAATAGAAAGTGAAACCGGCTTTGTGGCGCATTCGGACGGCGATGTGGCCATCCATGCTCTATGCGATGCCCTTTTGGGAGCCGCCGCTCTGGGAGACATTGGACTGCATTTCCCTGACAATGATGACAGATGGAAGGGTGTTGACAGCAAACTGCTTCTGAAAGAGGTAATGACAAAGGTCAGAGCCAAAGGCTACGAACTCGGCAACGCCGACATCACGATTGCCCTGCAGGCACCTAAACTGCGTCCACACATAGACACCATGCGTTCAAAACTCGCCGAAGTGATCGGAACAGACATCGATAGCATCTCAGTAAAAGCCACCACCACCGAACGTCTCGGCTTTGTCGGCAGAAAGGAAGGCTGCGAAGTCTGGGCGACAGTCATCATATTCAAGTCTCAGCCGACCCGAGACAATTCATCAGACTCACTAAAAAATCGCTGAATATGAGCCCTTTGTCAGTCATTATCACAGTTTTGGCGTACTTCGCCGTGATGCTTGCGGTGTCCTGGATCTCCGCACGAAACGCCGACAACGCGGGATTCTTCAACGGAGGACGGAAAGCCCCATGGTGGATCGTGGCGATCGCGATGCTCGGAGCGCCGATGTCCGGCGTGACCTACGTTTCCGTGCCGGGGATGGTCGGCGTGGGAGGCACGGCTATGGGCTACATGCAGATGGTGCTTGGATTCTTTGTCGGCTACATAATCATCGCCTTCGTCCTGACACCTATATTCTTCAAGATGAATATGGTGTCGATCTACCAATATCTTGACGACCGGTTCGGGGTCTCCTCGCACAAGACCGGAGCGTGGTTTTTCTTCATTTCCAAGATTTTGGGAGCCGCCGTCAGACTGTTTCTCGTGTGCGTGACCCTCCAGCTGATGATCTTCGAGCCGCTCCATCTGCCGTTCATCCTGAACGTGGTGATCTCAGTGGCCATCGTGCTGCTGTACACATTCCGCGGCGGGGTGAAATCCGTGATCTGGACGGACACATTGAAGACAGTCTGTATGATTGTGTCAATCGTGCTGGCTATCGTGTTCATCGCCAAGGATTTGGGACTGAACTTCTCCGGAGTGGTGCAGACGGTGCGTGAGAGTGCATATTCAAAGATGTTCTTCTTCGACGATGTTAACCACCCCGAATATTTCTGGAAGCAGTTTCTGGCGGGCGTTTTCACTGTGATTGCGATGACGGGTCTTGATCAGGACATGATGCAGCGCACACTGAGCAGCCGCAATGCGAAAGACTCGCAGAAGAACCTGATTACCAGCGGATTGTTGCAGATTCCGGTGATATTCCTGTTCCTCTGCCTGGGAGTGCTCCTGTACATATTCGCCGGGCAGAAAGGCATCTCTGAGGTTGGTGACACGCTGTTCCCGGCAGTGGCGACAGGCGGCTGTCTGCCTACAATCGTGGGGGTTCTGTTCGTGATCGGACTCGTGTCGTGCGCGTTCGCGGCGGGAGGTTCGGCTTTGACTGCGCTGACCACGTCGTTCACGGTGGACATCATCGGCACCAAGGGAAAGAGCGAGGAACAGGTGACTTCAGTCAGGAAGAAGGTGCACCTGCTGATGGCGTTCCTGATGGGAGTCGTGATCTTCGTCTTCTATCTGCTGAACACGAAATCGGCCATTGACGCGGTTTACAAGCTCGCAAGCTACACTTACGGGCCGATCCTGGGAATGTTCGCGTTCGGGATATTCACAAAGAAGAAGGTCAACGACAAATGGGTGCCGCTGGTGGCCATCGTCGCTCCGGTTCTTTGCTTCATACTCCAGAGCAACTCAGAAAGATGGTTCTGGGGCTACAAATTCAGTTATGAGCTGCTTCTCTTCAACGCTTTGTTCACGATTTTGGGACTTTGTCTGCTAATTCGCAGAAAAAAGTCGAATTAATTTTGGCAATTCAGGATAAATCCCTATTTTTGCAGTCCCGTTGCGAAGACACACGGAACATCATTGAGATATGGTGTAATGGTAGCACTACAGATTCTGGCTCTGTCAGTGAGGGTTCGAATCCTTCTATCTCAACACAATCCGGCTCTGGCCGGTTTTTTATGGCTCTTGCCAGGAATGGCGGGGTAGCTCAGCTGGTTAGAGCGTCGGATTCATAATCCGGAGGTCGTGGGATCATGCCCCACTCCCGCTACAAACAAAGAAACTAATTAAGACGATAATGGCGAACGCATTTCACTATTCCATCGGAAGGAAATTCATCCAGGCTGTCAGCGGAGCATTTCTTATAATCTTCCTGCTGCTTCACGTGACGATTAACCTGTTCTCCGTCATTGACTCTTTCACAGGCAACTACAACGGACTTGACGGTCTCTTCGAGAAAGGCTGTGAGTTTATGGCACTTCCTATCGTGACCATAATGGTTCCGGTACTTGCCCTCGGTTTCATCATCCACATCTTCTACGGATGCTGGCTTACTTGGCAAAACATCAAGGCCCGTGGCGGTTACAAACGCTATGAGGCCGCAAGCGTCGCTGCCGCCGACTCATGGTCAGCGAAGAATATGGCTGTTCTCGGTGTTGTGATTCTCGGTTTCCTTGCTTTCCATCTTACCCACTTCTGGGCCAAGATGCAGCTCGCGATGTTCATCGGCGCCGAAGAGGGCAATCCTTATGATCTTCTCGATGCTACTTTCGGACGATGGTGGGTGCTGGTTCTGTACCTCGCCTGGTTCGTGGCCATCTGGTTCCACCTTTGCCACGGTTTCTGGAGCATGTTCCAGACAGTTGGTTGGAACAACCAGGTATGGTTCAAGAGACTGAAAGTGATCGGCATCGTGGTCGCCACGCTGATCTGCCTTGGCTTCGCGGCTGTTGGTATCAACGCATTCCTTCAGGCAAACGCATTGATATAGTCAAGGATTCTAAAGAAATTTCAAGGGCGACCGGAAACGGTTGCCCTTTTTTTGTTATGCTTCCTCCGTTCACTTAGACTGTCGAAGCGAATAACACAGACAACATTGATTTATAATAAACATTTAAAACGAACAACAAAATGAGACAGAAAAAGTTCTTGCTCCCAGAGAGCGACATCCCGACAGCATGGTTTAACATGCAGGCAGTCATGCCCAACAAGCCAATGCCAATCCTGAACCCGGCCACACACGAGGCTTTGAAATCAGAAGATCTCTATCCTATCTTCTGCAAGGCCTGCGCCGACCAGGAACTCAACACCACGGACGAGTGGATTCCTATTCCGGAGCCGGTTCGCGAGCAGTACGCCGGCTACAGATGCACTCCTCTGGTAAGGGCTTATGACCTCGAGGCCGCACTCGGAACTCCGGCACACATCTATTTCAAGAATGAGAGCGTGTCCCCTGCCGGATCACACAAACTGAACTCGGCATTGGCTCAGGCCTACTACGCCAAGGAGCAGGGCATCACCAACATCACCACCGAGACCGGCGCCGGTCAATGGGGCGGAGCGCTTTCCTACGCCGCCAAGAAGTTCGGGCTGGACTGTGCCGTCTACATGGTCAAGGTCAGCTTCTTCCAGAAGCCTTACAGAAGGTCTATCATGCAGACTTTCGGGGCGGACATCACCCCTTCCCCGTCCATGTCCACGAGGGCAGGCAAGGACATCATCACGGCCAATCCTAACGATCAGGGATCCCTTGGATGCGCTATCTCAGAGGCCATCGAACTGGCGGTCAGCACTCCGAACTGCAAGTACACGCTCGGCTCAGTACTGAACCACGTCTGCCTGCACCAGACAGTCATCGGGCTGGAGGCCGAGAAGCAGATGGAGATGTCCGGGGAATATCCGGACATCGTGGTGGCCTGCTTCGGAGGCGGCTCGAACTTCAGCGGAATCGCCTATCCGTTCATGAGACATAACATCCAGGAAGGCAAAAAGACCCGATTCATCGCCGCGGAGCCATATTCATGCCCTAAACTCACAAGGGGTAAGTTTGAATATGACTTCGGTGACGAGGCCGGTATGACTCCGCTCCTGCCGATGTACACCCTCGGGCACGATTTCAAGCCTGCGACCATTCATGCCGGCGGGCTCCGCTACCACGGAGCGGGTGTGATCATGTCACAGCTGATGAAGGACGGCTACATGGAGGCTGTGGACATCGAGCAGACAGACGCATTCAAGGCCGGTGTCCTCTTCGCCCAGACCGAGGGCATCATCCCTGCGCCGGAATCATGCCATGCTATCGCAGCGACCATCAACGAAGCGCTCAAGTGCAAAAAGACTGGTGAAGAGAAGACAATCCTGTTCAACCTTTCCGGACACGGTTTCGTGGACATGAGCGCCTACGACCAGTACTTCTCAGGGGAAATGCAGAACTACCACGTCTCAGACGAGGACCTCGCCAAGTACATCAAGTCTGCTGACGCGCTGAACAAATAGTCGTCCGGCCACAAGGGCTGTAATACAGATTCACACCTAAAGCCCAGAGAGCCTCTAACCTGAATTTTGCACGTCACCAAAATTCAGGTTAGAGGCTCTCTGGGCTTATTAAAGAAACCGAAAATTTCAACTGAATAATACATTCACCCAATGGTGCAGGTCGCTTTTTGGTCGCCGAGCCTGTCGAAGCGACAAATGTCACGACATAATCTATATCGGGAGAGTTTTCTGACGGAGCCAGGCGGCGACTTCCTGGGAGAGGCGTGGGGATAGGGTGCGGTAAACTCGCTCGTTGTAGGCATTGAGCCAGTCGATTTCGGAGCGGTCGAGGAGGTCTTTCAGCAGAATAGAGGTGTCGAAATGACAGAGAGTCAGTGGCTCAAAACGAAGCCAGTGGCCGAAATCATTTTCACCTGCATCGACACAAAGAATAAGGTTCTCGTGACGGATGCCGAATTTGCCTTCCCGGTATATTCCCGGCTCGTCACTGGTGATCATTCCCGGAAGAATGGCCTGACGGTTGAAGTTCTGGCGAATATCCTGCGGCCCTTCGTGGACATTAAGATAGAAACCGACACCGTGGCCGGTTCCGTGGCCGAAATTGCGCTTGGCGTTCCATAGCGGCTCACGGGCCAATACATCCAATTGACAACCAGCGGTTCCCTTAGGGAAAACAGCCTTGGACAAGGCTATATGGCCTTTCAAGACCAATGTGTAGTCCTCCTTCTCCAGTTGCGAACAAGGTCCAAGCGGAATTGTTCTGGTGATGTCTGTGGTTCCGAACAAGTACTGCCCTCCGGAATCGCACAGGTAAAGCCCCTCGGCGTAAATCTCAGCCGAACCCTCCTCTGGTGTGACGTAGTGAGGCAGAGCCGCGTTCGGGCCGTAAGCGGAGATTGTCTCGAAACTCTCGCCACGGAACCCTTCGATTTCCGAACGAAGCTCGTGCAACTTCAACGAGGCTTCATATTCATTGATCGCATCGCCCGCCTCGACGGACGTCTGCAACCAGTGGAGGAAACGCTCCATGGCGATGCCGTCCTCAAGGTGCGCCTCTTTCATTCCAGTGATCTCCACATCGTTCTTGACGGATTTGCGTAATCCGACCGGGGAGGTGCCGAAGACGATAGACTGTGGCGAATTGTCCTTCAAAATACTGTACAGATTGTAATTCAAAGTCGTCGGATCAACAAACAGAGTCTCGATGTAACTGCCGTCCACAAGGTTTGAAAGTGCGGTTTCCACATCAGAATATTCTTGAATGTTCACTCCGTCCGCAATCAGCTCGTGGAAACTGTCCTCGGTCTCGTCATCCTCATCAGGTGTTGGACCTTTACGTGCAAACCAAAGCACATTGTCTTGAGTGACAAGCAGGTACGACATCACAACAGGATTGTAAGCCACATCTTGTCCACGGACATTCAGCATCCAGGCAATCTCATCCAAAGCCGTGAGAAGAATCGCATCGTAGCCTTTTTCCGCCAACCATTTACGCAGCCAACGGATTTTCTGCTCCCTTGACCAGCCGACCTGCTCAGGGCCAAGTGTAATGATTGGAGTCTGAGGAATCTCCGGACGGTCTGTCCACAAAACTTCCAGCATGTCGGGGACGTTGACAAAACGGACCTTCTCCCCAACCGCTTCCTGAATGTCCCTCACGGAAGAAGCTGTCATGCAAAGCCCATCAACCGCTACGCAGGCTTCATCAAAATCCGCAAAATGTCCGGCAAGCCATTCAGGAATAAGCACTTGACCAGGAACACGTGTCTTATGCAGCTCAGCTCCAGCCTCCGGAAGCTGCTTCGAAGCCTGGATGAAATAACGTGTGTCCGTCCAAAGCCCGACATGGTCCTCAGTGATGACCAAATCTCCTTCTCCAGTGTAGCCGGAAAGCCAAGCCACCTGATGCCAGCGCGCGGCGGAATATTCACTGTTGTGAGGATCATTTCCCGTCACAATGACGGCATCCCACCCCTTCGAGCGCATCATCGCCCTAACAGACTCAATCCTTTCTTTGAAAATGCTCATTGACTCAAATGGATTATTATGAATATGATTCCAAATACCAATCGTTACAAATATATAGTTTAAACTGAAATAATCCTACAAGCATCAATGTATCTGTTTTTACAAAAAAAGTAGAAAATTGTATCGATTTATACATTTTCGCATTGATATTTGAAAAAAAATAAATATCTTGTGTCTCTCTTGGTATAGAATCCGCTTACGTCTGGGCTTCTAGAATCCAGAGAAAATAATAATACAACCAATAAAAACGTACTGTATGAACAAAAAAATCGCAGCAATCCTTGCTTTGCTTTTTCTAAGCGCAGTTGTCGCCTTTTCTCAAAACATACAGGTCAAAGGAACAGTCACCGACGCAAATGGTGAACCCGTACCTTTCGCCTCTATTCAGTTGAAAGGCACAAAAACAGGCACCTCCACGGACGAGAACGGCAGTTACACCTTCACCGCTCCGTCCAATGGAACACTGATCTTCAGTTCCATCGGCTACAGCACCGCCGAAGTCCACATCAACGGGAAGCTTATCGTTGACTGCGTACTGAATCCTGACACCGACTACCTTGATGACGTTGTGGTTGTCGCCTACGGTGTCGCCAAGAAAGAATCCATCGTGGGAGCAGTCTCTCAGGTCAACTCAAAGGACATCGAGAAGCGCACGACCACCAGTGTGTCAGCCGTTCTTGAAGGATCGGCCCCTGGTATCCGCGTGAACAATTCCTATGGTGAGCCAGGAAAGGACGCCAACATCCGCATCAGAGGATTCGGCTCCATCAACGGAACCAACGCCCCACTCTACGTGATGGACGGCGTGGTTTACGGAGGAAACATATCCGACCTGAACCCTCAGGACATCGAGAGCATCTCCGTCCTCAAGGACGCCTCCTCGGCCGCCCTCTACGGAAACCGCGCATCCAACGGTGTCATCCTCATCACAACCAAGAAAGGAAAGGACGGAAAAGTCTCACTGACAGCCAACATCAACCAAGGTATCTACCAGAGAGGTATACGTGAGTATGATTCCATGAACGCCGATGAGTGGATGGAGACAATGTGGGCAACCTACCGCAACGGAATGATGAGCGACCCGGCTCTCAACAAATCCCTCGAGGAAGCCACAGCTTTGGCTCAGAAGAATTTCATTCCTGTTATAGCAAAGTACAACATTTACAACAAAAGTGACGAGGAACTGTTCGACGCCAACGGTAAACTGACCGGCACGGTCAAGTCCTTGATCGCAGAGGATCTCGATTGGTTCAAACCGATTGAAAGACTCGGCTACAGGCAGGAGTACAACATGAGCGCAAATGCGGCTTCCGAGAAATCAAGTTTCTATCTGTCAGCTGCTTATCTCGACGAAAAAGGTTACGTTAAGTCTTCAGATTTCTCCCGCTTCAACGGACGTGCCAATGTGAGCGTCACCCCACGCAAATGGATCAAGGTCGGTATGAATCTGGCTGGTTCGTACCAAGAAAGCAACTTTACAGACACAGACGGTGATAATTCCTACATCAACCCGTTCTACTATTCACGTTTCATGGCTCCGATATACCCTGTATATCAGCATGACTTGAGTTCAGCCAATGGAGATTACATTCTCGACGAGGCCAAAAAGAAGATGTACGACGGCGGAAGCAATCGTGGACAGAACGTGGACAGGCATGTCGCATGGGAACTTGAGGATAATATGGCAAAATCATACCGTACGACCCTCAACGGACAGCTTTATGCTGACATCAAGTTCCTCAAGGACTTCACATTCTCCATCAAGGGAGACATGAGTTTGCGCAACAGCGAGGCTCAGACCTACAACAATGCCTCGATAGGTGACGGAGCGGGCAGTAACGGACGCGCATCCAGAACCATCTACCGCTACATGAACTATACATTCCAGCAGCAGCTGACATGGCAGCGAGCCTTTGGAGAGCACAACGTGGACGCTCTCCTCGGTCACGAGAACTACTACTATCACTACAACTATCTCTACAATTTCAAGACAAACCAGACATTCCCGGGACAGACCACTCTCAGCAATTTCTCAGAGATGACCACAATGACGGACTACTACAATGATGTCCGCAGTGAGTCCTATCTGGCCCGCGCGCGTTACAACTTTGCGAACAAGTACTTTGCCGAGGCTTCTTTCCGCCGTGATGGATCTTCAAGATTCCATCCTGACCATCGTTGGGGCAACTTCTGGTCTGTCGGCGGCAGCTGGGTTCTCTCGAATGAAGACTTCATCAAGGCTATTCCTCAAATCAACTCTTTGAAATTCAGAGCGTCCTATGGTGAGGTGGGAAATGACCAGGGTGTAGGTTATTACGCCTATATGGCTCTTTACGACATGGTTCAGAATGGAGGGAATGGAGGAGCCTACAAGTCTCAGAACGATGCCAACAACATCAAGTGGGAAACAGCCGCTTCATGGAGCGCAGCCCTTGAAGGACGCCTCTTCGACCGATGGAACCTGTCTCTTGAATATTACGACAAGCGCACGCGCGATCTTCTCTTCAGTGTCTATCAGCCACTTTCCGCAGGTGCGACTTCAACCAGCTCTGCGGTTTCCACCATCACACAGAATCTTGGCTCCATCTCCAACAGAGGTATCGAGATCGCCACTGACTTCGATGTGATCACCACCAAGGATTTCAGGTGGAATCTGAACATGAACGCCACCATCGAGAGGAACAAGGTCATCACTCTTCCTGATCAGAACAGAAAAGAAGGAATCCTCTCCGGAAACTTCAAGTACGCCGAAGGACACAGCATGTACGAATTCTTCACCTATCAGTTTGAAGGTGTGGACATGATGACCGGACGTTGCCTCTATCAGATTGACGACGAGGCCTACTATGTTGGAACTCCTGCCGAGGGAGAAACCAGAAAGGCACTTCCTGAAGAGCATCACGTCAACATCAACGGCAAGGACTACACCACATACACCACCTACGCCAAGAGAGACTGGAGCGGTTGCGCCCTTCCTAAGATCTACGGAAGTTTCGGGACCTCCTTCAACTACAAGAACTTCTCTCTCTCAGCCCTTTTCACATACTCTTTGGGCGGCAAGATGTACGACAGTTCCTACGCTTCTCTGATGTCAGCCAGCACGAATGTCCATCAACTCCACAGAGATCTGCTCGGATCCTGGACAGCGGCTCCTTCCGGAATGACGGATACTTCCTCTGACCGCATCAATCCTGACGCCCTTCCTGGACTCGATTCTTACTACAACCAGTACAACTCATCGATGTCAACCCGTTGGCTTAAGAGTTCAAACTATCTGGTGTTCAAGAACCTCACCTTGTCTTACAGCATCCCATCAAGAATCACCAGCATGATTGACATCGCCGGCGCTTCCGTGAATTTCAGTGCCGAGAACCTCTTCACCTTGACGGCTCTCAGAGGCATGAACCCTCAGCAGAACTTCACCGGAGGCAGCAGCAACAAGTTCACCACCGCCCGCGTTTTCTCATTGGGACTCAATATCAGACTGTAAAACAGCTTTAAATCACTGACAAAATGAAAAACATACTTAAAATATCCATCGCCGCACTGTCAGGTGTAATGCTTATGGCTTCCTGTTCGAAGGACTACATGAACACAACCCCGACAAGCTCCACCGCGACACCGACCATCTTCGAGAGCACCGAAAACGCCGCCCTTGCGATAAACGGCATCTGCAAGCTCATGACGAGGCAGTACCTTAGCCAGCAAGGTTTCAACGGAGAAGGAACCATCAAGATGTACACCGGCGAATATCCAGGAGACAACTGCTTCGTAAACCTTCCCGGCTGGTCTTCTGTCATCAACGGTACAAGACATGATGATAAGACAACTTTGTACAATTACTATAACTGGTACTACTACTACATGCTGATCGGTAACGCCAATGCCATCATCGCAAACATTGACAACGCCAAAGGAGCCGAAGCCGAAAGGCAGTTCATCAAAGCCCAGGCCCTGTCTTTCAGAGCTTACAGCTACATGATGCTGCTTCAGGTCTATAGCGTGCGTTGGGGAGACTCCAGCAACGGATCCTCTGACGGTGTTGTGCTTCGTCTTGACACGTCAACAGACGAGATGCCTCTCAGCACTATGGCTGACTGCTACAAGCAGATTTATGATGACCTTGATGAGGCAATAACTCTTTACACCACATCGGAATTGAAACCAGAGTCTGATGACAATTACTCTCCGAACATTGATATGGCTTACGCCACTTATGCCCGCGCCGCCCTCAACAGACAGGATTATTCAAAGGCTTTGGAAATGGCCGCAAAGGCACGCGCAAACCACCCTCTGATGTCCAACGAGGAGTACAAGAGCGGATTCAACACACCTAACAAGGAATGGATCTGGAGTTGTTATGGCTCAGCTGACGAGACTCTTTTCTATTACTCATATTTCGCGAATATGGCTTACAACTCCTCGGCTTCCATGGTGAGAAACTATCCAAGGTGCATCAACAAGGATGTCTACGATAAGATTCCTGAGACCGACCTGCGCCGAGGAATGTTCCTTGACCCTAAGGAATACTCCTACACGAAGTCTACAGGAGTTGCCAGTAAGGAACTGACAGCCTACGCAAGAACTCTTTACCCTGACATCTACTCCACGGCAAAGGTTTACGCCTACATGCAGTTCAAAGTTTCCAGCACGGCACAGCCAGGTGTCGGCCACCTGAACAACTTCCGTTCCGCCGAAATGTACTTGATCGAGGCAGAGGCGAACTACTTCCTCAAGAACGAAAAGGCCGCACAGGCTTCCTTGAATGCCCTCACAAGGGACAGCGGACGTGACAAGGAATACAACTGCACAGCCACCGGCACAGCTCTTCTTGACGAAATCAAGCTTTACCGCAAGATCGAGCTCTTCGGCGAAGGGTTCAACTGGTTCGATCTCAAACGCTGGGGTGATTCTTTGAACAGGACTTCCACAGAAAAAGGTGGCAACTACATCACTGCTCTCGCCGTTTCTTACGGTCCACAGGAAAGAAACAACTGGACATGGGTGATTCCATCAAGAGAGACTGACTACAACAAGCTCATAAAATAAACCCAACCCATAAGCAAAGAAAAACCGGGATTCCTGAAAAGGGTCCCGGTTTTGTTAAAGTTGTACTTTAGCAAAAAATCACTTGAATATCCTGCGTTTGAATATTCTTACGGCAGCAAGAAGCAATTTTTCCACCGGCAGGAAAGCCGAAAGCCCTCTCAGGCCGGAGAACAGAAGGTTTGAAGGCGTAAGCGCATCCTTGACATCCGACAGAGACTCAACCATAAGAAACCGTTTGCTATCAAGCCGCTCCCGCACATCCTTTTGAGCCGACTCCAGCTCGTCCATTGTCTTGATTTCTGAATATCTCATTTGTCTTCGTCAAAGAAAAGTTTGATGAACATCGGGACGAACGTGTTGCGGAAGAGCCTATTTCTCAGCATGATGACAATCGCCAGAATCACCGCGAACACTGCCGCCACAATCCCGGCCCCGGCGGCGTAACTCCCTATCAGCTCCCCTATCCACATCACTCCTCCGATGGCGAGAGCCGTCAGAATGACAGACACGATAAAGAGGACAAGAAGCATGTAAAGCAACTTGCCAAGCGTAAGGGAAAGTCCTTTGGCAGTCCTCAATTTAAGGTCATCAATCCTGGCCTCGACATAGTCCGCCGTGTTCTTGCCAAAATCCTCTATAGGTTTTGTGAACTCACTCATCGTCAAGCGTTTTCGGATTGCCTTTCGGCATATTCAATGTCCTTTTGAATGGCGCTCTCGAGTTTCTCCAGACGTTCGAAGATCCTCATTCTGACATCCTCCTTCAGATCCTCCGTCCTGTCTTTCAGTTCAGCCTTCAGTTCCTCTATTTCCGTCTTCGCAGACTCAGTGCGATCCTTTATTGAACCAACGGCATCTCCGGCGGCCTCTTTAAGTTTCTTGCGCGTCTCTTCGCCCTTCTCAGGAGCGAACAAAAGTCCAAGGGTCAGCCCAACGGCCGCCCCCGCGACAAACACGAATAATGAATCTCCTTTCATAACATTCGATTTTCACAAATATATAAAAGAAATCCATCATCAAAAACCTTTCCAGAGTCTTCCTCAACTCCTTGCGGATTGTTATGACTTATTTTCTGACAGGACTGCACTGGACTCCGAGGAGCTTCAGTGCGGAGACGAGCTCGGTGGTGACAGCCACTCTGTATTTTGTGGAATGGAACTCGATCTTGTACTTGGTCTGCGGATCGTAAAGGAACATCTTGAGAGGGACGGTGCCTCGATTGGCCTGAATCAGAGAGACGAGATCCTTGCGGAATTTCTCGGTCAGCATCGGGGTTGTGATGCTGATGGAAAAAGCGTTCAACATCGTTTCGTTGACGTTGCCCAGAAGCATTATCTTCTTCACTCTGAACGCGTAAGGCGAAGTCTTGCCTTGGGCCCGCTCCTCAGGCTTGATGAAGTATTTCTCCTCTATGTCTCCTTCGATGTAAAGGCTCTCGTGCGGCTTCATGTAACTCATGAAGGCCTCGTGGTCACGGCCGAACAAGGCCAGCTCGTAGGCTCCACTATAATCCTCCAGTTTCGTCTTTGAATATGGCTTGCCGGTCTTCGTGGTCAAAGTGCTGTACTCGGTCACCAAACCGGCGATCGCGACTTTCATCTTCTTCTTGGAAGCCTCGCATTCAGCCACCTGCTTGTTCAGATTGGCGAGTTCACAGTTCGTAAAACTCTCCATCTCAAACGCATACTTGTCCAAAGGATGAGAGGAGATGTACATCCCGACATATTCCTTTTCCTTCTGCAGCCACTCGAATTCATCGTCCGCGCCGACCATTTCGGGAATATCAGGCCTTACCGGCTTCATCTCCTCAACCTCGCCGAAAAGAGACGCTGCGGAGTTCGCGGCGTCCTGGCTGTAAAGGGTAGCGTATCTCGCTAATTCATCAATGAACAGGTTGCCGCTGCGGCATGACAGGAAGAACTGCTTGCGCTGGATGCCGAACGAATCGAAGCCTCCCGAATATACAAGGCACTCTATCGCCTTTCTGCCAAGCGAGTTGCCAAGCCTTTCAACGAAATCGAATATGTCGGCGTAGGTTCCGTTGGCGGTCCTGTCGGCGATGATCGCCTCGGCGACATTGGTGCCGAAACTCTTGATACCCTTCAGTCCGAAACGGATGTTGCCCTCCTTGTTCACGGTGAAGTGTGAATACGACTCGTTGACATCCGGGTTTAACACCTTGATCTTATGAGCCTTGCAGTCCGTCAGGATCTTCTTGATCTCCGGCATGTTCGACAGGTTGCAGGAGAGGTTGGCGGCGAAGAACTCGGCTGGATAATGGCACTTCAGCCAGCCGGTCTGGTAGGATACCCAAGCGTAGCAGGTTGCGTGGGACTTGTTGAAGGCGTACTGAGCGAACTTCTCCCAGTCCTTCCAGATCTTGTCGAGCATCTTCTCCGGATGCCCGTTGGCCTTTCCTCCCTCCATGAACTTGTCCTTGAGCTCATTCAGGATGGCGATCTGCTTCTTACCCATCGCCTTACGGAGTTTGTCCGCCTGTCCTTTCGTGAATCCGGCCAGTTTCTGGGAGAGAAGCATCACCTGCTCCTGATAGACCGTGACTCCGTAAGTGTCCTTGAGGAACTCCTCCATCTCCGGGAGATCATATTCAATAGGCTTCAAGCCTAATTTTCTGTCCACGAAATCCGGGATGTAGTCCATAGGGCCTGGTCGGTAGAGCGCGTTCATCGCGATAAGGTCTTCGAAACGCTCCGGGTGCAGCCTCTGGAGCCACGTCTTCATGCCCTCAGACTCAAACTGGAAGACGCTGTCCGTGTCACCGTGGCCATAAAGTTCGTAAGTCGGCTTGTCGTCAATCGGAATCGCCTCGATGTCGATGTCCGTCCCGAAGCGCAATTTGATGTTGTCAAGGCACTTATGGATGATGGACAGGGTGTTGAGCCCCAAGAAGTCCATCTTGAGCATTCCGACCTCCTCGATGTAGTGGCCGTCATACTGCGAAGTCCAGACATATTGCCCAGACTCCTTGTCCATCGAAAGGCAGATAGGAATATAATCGGTCAGGTTGCCTCGTCCGATGATCGTTGCGCATGCGTGCATTCCGACCTGACGGATGCAGCCCTCCAGCTGCAGGGCGAATTTCAGAACCTCCTTGACCTGCGGCGTGCCGTTCTCCAGTTCCTCCTTGAACTCAGGCACAAGCCGGTAGCAGTTCTTGAGGGTGATCTTGACATCCGTGTCCTCCATTCCCCTCTGATATGTCTTCTTGATGGTCTTCTTCTGTCCCGGGTTGTCCGGATCATCGACCTCGACGTCCTTTTCGACCACTTTGAATCCCGGCTTCAGATCATCCAGTTTCGGATTGAAGAGATATTCCTTCTCCACCTTCTCGCTGAGGCGGTCGGGCACCATTCCGGACAGGCGGTTGGATTCGTCAATGGACAGGTCATGGATTCGCGCCACGTCCTTTATGGCTCCCTTGGCGAGCATCGTGCCGAAGGTGATCACGCGGGAAACGTGATCCTTTCCGTAGGAGTCCTCGACATATTTATGGGCCAGTGACAGGTCCTCGAAATCCACGTCGATATCCGGCATCGAGATTCGGTCCGGATTCAGGAAACGCTCGAACAGAAGTTGGTACTTGATTGGATCCAAATTGGTGATTCCCAAGCAATAGGCCACCACGGATCCAGCAGCGGAACCACGGCCCGGACCGACCATGCTGCCCTTTGCCCTTGAGGCCGCGATGTAGTCCTGCACGATCAGGAAGTAGTCCGGGAAACCCATTCGGCAGATGGTCTTGAGCTCGAAGTCGATTCGCTCGGCCTGCTCAGCGTTGAGAGTGTCACCGTAACGTTTCTTCGCTCCCTCGTAAGTTATATGGCAGAGATAGGCCACCGACTTGCAGAACTCATCGCCTCGGTAATTGCCTTTCTTGTCGCACTTTCCGACCTCGATGACATCCTTGTACATCTCCAGATAGTTGTCCAGATCGTCAAGGAAGGTCTGGTCAATCTGGTACTTGGGGAGCACGTGGTCACGGTCGATCTGATATTCCTCAACCTTCGAGGCTATCTCAAGGGTGTTCTCCAGCACCTCAGGATGACCAGGGAACAGGGCCGCCATCTCCTCCTCGCTCTTGAGGTACTCCTGCTGCGTGTAGTGGAGACGCGGCTCCTCGTTGATCTTCTTGCCGGTGTTCAGGCAAATGAGGTGGTCGTGCGCCGGGCCGTCCTCCTTGTTGACGAAGTGGACGTCGTTGGTCGCCACAACCTTGACTCCCATCTCTTGAGCGAGCTGGAAGATTCCCTCATTGCTGATCTTCTGCTCGTCATAGACCTCCAGCGACAATCCTGGGACTTCCGTCTTGTGGAGCATCACCTCAAGGTAGTAATCGTCCCCGAAGACACTCCTGTGCCATTCGATCGCCTTTCTCGCCTCGTCCATCTTTCCTGCGACGATGTTCTTAGGGATCTCGCCAGCAAGGCATGCGGAGCAGCAGATCAGGTTCTCGTGGTACTTCTCAATGATCTCGTGCGAGACCCTCGGCTTGCCGTAGTAAAGGCCTTCAATGTGTCCCAGAGACACAATCTTCATCAAGTTCTTGTACCCGTCGAAATTCTTGGCTAGCAAGATGAGGTGGTAATATGACCGGTGCTCACTGTCCTTAAGTTTCGGATCGTAGTGGCGGGTCACATAGACCTCACACCCGATGATCGGTTTGACCTTGAAATGCCCGGTTGCCTTGTCAACATGTTTGTTTGCGAACTTGAAGAACTCCTTGACTCCGTACATGTTACCGTGGTCGGTGATGGCCAGGGCCGGCATTCGCATCTCCTCGGCCCTGTCAAACAGAGTGGAAATCGTGGAGAAACCGTCAAGAATCGAGTATTGTGTGTGGACGTGAAGGTGAACAAAAGCCATGGCGACAAGTCAATTTTCAATCATCAAAACAAACCGCCCGGCATCCGATTTTTTCCTTCCGACTTCGGGCGGATTGCGACAGTACAAAGATACCGAAAAACCCTATCCCCGCAAAGCCGCCCTCCCCTAAAAGTTATCAACAGTTCGGAAAAAGTCCCGATTTTACCCCTCTAAAACTCGGAACAATTCCCGACAGGATTCAGGCCTGCGACTTCATGGGTTCATGCATCTGGAGGGAACTGGTCGAGCGGAAAGAGAAACACGTGAGTTTAACACAATTTTGTACAATTAACCCTCAAGTTTGACCGTCTTCGCC
>ERZ808277.192-NODE-192-length-24883-cov-5.576365_pt1 | contig 24883 bp, 14 predicted proteins | sample MGYA00521240_ERZ808277 | MGnify/ENA primary metagenome ERZ808277 (study PRJEB31516, sample SAMN03275599) | gut metagenome | biome: mammalia-associated habitat; material: feces | host: Papio cynocephalus | place: Kenya | collected 2012-07-17 ... | reverse complement strand
CGGTGTCTCGAAAAATCCGGATGCCTCGTCCATAATTCGTTTGAATATTCAAAGATAACTATTTTTGTGTTAAATTTGTACGTTATCATGATGCCGATGAGGAATATTTCTGGACATATTATTTTGTGCCTTGCCCTGGCACTCTGTTCTTGCTTTGCCGCCGCTTTTCCGCAAGGGAACGACTACGACTTGGCATTGGACAAGTATGCCAGCATCTGTGATCGCTGCGTGGAGCTGAGGACTGGCGTTGAGTCTGGACAAAGCGTAAGCATGGCGGAACTCAAAAGCCTTTTGGCGGAACTTTCATCGCTTCGGAAAACCTTGTCAAACGCTTCGGGAAAGATGTCGGCGACGCAGTCCGCAAGGTTTGAGGCAATCAAAAACAAGTACGTGCAAGGAATGACAAAGTCTGTGAAGAAGCCTGACCGCCCGGTGTTCAACCCCATCCCGAAGATTGAACCGGTCACCGAGCCAGTCGAAGTGACCTCGCAGGCATTTGGATTTGAGGCGCTTCGGCAAGCTCAGCGACCCGATGTGCAAGCTCAGCGTCCGGAAGGACAAACTCAACGACCGGCTGTGGAGTCTCGGCGCTTGAAGGCCCGGCAGCGTCCGTCTTCTGAAAATAAATCAAAACCATTCAGACTCGCCATTCTGACCGATGCCGGAATATTCCCGACCCCTTCATACGGCGCTATGGCAGTGGCGACATGGAACGGAGTCGGTGCATACGCCAACTATCGCGGCAATTTCCGGAAGAATGAATATTCCTACACCTGCACCAGCGATGGTGACACTGAATATGGCCTCATCTGGGTCACGGGAAAATCTCGTGTGAGCCGCTCCGTGGCGACCGCCGGTTTCGCCATGTTCACCTCTCGCCGCTTCGGATTCCGCACTGGAGCCGGGGTGACATCTTACACCCGTTGTTGGGAGGACATTTCCGGTCAGTGGGCCAAGGTGAAGGACCTGTCGTTCAAAGGTCTGGCGGCTGATGTCGGAATATTCTTGATTTTCAATCCGTTGGTTATTTCGGTGGGTGTCACGTCCGATTTTTCCGGTCATGCTGATGTTCAGGCTGGTGTCGGTGTCCGCTTTTAGAGAATCTGTCCCTTGTCGGAGAATTCTCTCTCAAAGGACCTTCAGATGGTTGATTCCATCTTGGCGGCCGGCGATGTATGAAGGAGTATATTCGCCATTCCTAAGGATTCTGGAGATGTAGAGAGGGTAGCCTTTTATGAAGTTTGCGGCCTCAAAGCGGTCTCCGGGCATGAGTTTGGAGTTGCATGTCGATTCGACCTCGAACTGACCGTCGCCCATAAACCTGAGAGTGACCTTTCGGCCCGGATTCCAACCAATCTCCAATCTGGAGTCAGGCGCCAGGTCGCATGAGTTGATGAAGTCTGCCGTGAAGAATCTCGACTGGAAAGCCTCTGAATGTTTCAGGTCTTCGCAGAAAGACTTGTAGTCCTTCTTGCCTATGTATTTGGACAGTACGTCAAGGGTTGTCTGTCGAGGAATCGGGGTCATGTTGACATAGCCCCACATCCTTTTGAGCGTGGATGCGGAAACACTTTCACTGGTCTCGCTTTCAATTTCTTGAGCCAGCGAGTAAAAGTCTGTGGACGTCTTGACACTCTTGCGGAATTTCTTCTCCACAAGAGACATCAGGTAATTCATCTCCGGAATTTGTCTCTCAGCCATATTCTTTTGTCAGTTCTCTATTACAAATTTAACTTATTCACGGTTGAATAGCAAATCTTAATATTCCCGAAAAACATTATCTTTGCATCAGGTTAGTAAGATGAAATAATAGGTTGCCTCAGATTAGGTAAAGATTCCTTAAGATGATGCAAGTTTTTTTGAAGGTAACTTAGTTTAGTAAGTGTGTTATGTGGTTATCGTTAGCGTTCCTGTCGGCGATCCTTCTCGGATTCTACGACTCTTGCAAAAAGGAAGCCCTTGGCGGCAATGCCGTCATCCCCGTGCTGTTCCTGAACACGCTGTTCTGCTCACTCATATTCATTCCTTTCATCGCTCTGTCCTACTGCACTGATGCCCTTGACGGCTGCATCCTCAAGGTTGGTGAATATGGCGGATGGGCGGTGCAGAAATGGATTCTGCTGAAGAGTGTCATAGTCCTCAGTTCCTGGACATTGGGCTATTACGGAATGAAGCACCTCCCGTTGACCATCGTTGGTCCGATCAACGCCACCCGCCCTGTTCTCGTGCTTGTCGGAGCGATGCTGATCTTCGGTGAGAGACTCAACTGGCTCCAGTGGGTCGGTGTCCTTCTGGCTGTGGTGTCCTTCTTCATGCTGAGCCGCAGCGGAAAGAAGGAAGGGATTGATTTCGAACATAATGTCTGGATCTATGCTGTTGTCGGAGCCGCGATTCTCGGAGCCCTGAGCGGACTCTACGACAAGTTTCTGATGGATCCGAACGGCTTGGCCTTGGACAAGATGTCCGTGCAGAGCTGGTACAACATCTATCAGTGCGGAATGATGGGCGTGATGATGCTTCTGGTCTGGTACCCGAACAGAAAGAAAACCACCCCTTTCCGATGGAGATGGCCTATCATATTCATCTCAATATTCCTAAGCATCGCTGACTTTGTCTATCTTTATGCCCTCACCCTTCCCGGAGCCATGATCTCAGTCGTCTCGATGATCCGCCGAGGCAGCGTCATCGTCAGCTTCCTCTTCGCTGCGATCGTCTTCAAGGAGAAGAACCTCCGCAGCAAAGCCATCGACCTCGCCCTAGTCCTCCTCGGCATGGTCTTCCTCTACCTCGGTTCAAGATAGTCTTTGTTGATAGGAATCTGTAGGATCTCCGGTCGCTGAGCTTGTCGAAGCGACATCACTCCTTTTTGCCGATAACAATTAGTCGCTTCGACAATCTCAGCGACCGAGCGCCACCATGGCGCAAAAAATTTCCCCTTGCCGCAATTTTTGTAACGTGAAAAATTCGGCAAGGGGAAATTTTTGCGCCTCAAAGCCACTATCCCTCCTTCGTCATGATCAAATATATTCAAAAAATCCGCCCCGGCATGGGAACGGATTCTTTATGAATATGTCAGCGAAGCCAACTATTTGCTCTGCTCGATGGCAGCCTGTGCCGCCGCGAGTCGTGCGATAGGCACACGGAACGGTGAGCAGGAAACGTAGTCAACACCGATCTTGTTGAAGAAACGGATTGACGCAGGGTCTCCACCGTGCTCTCCGCAGACACCACACTTGAGGTCAGGCCTCTTTGAGCGGCCGGCCTGGATACCGAACTCAACCAGTTTGCCGACGCTCTTGGTGTCGATGGTCTGGAACGGATCGGCGTCGAGAATCTTGTTGCCAAGATATTCACCCATGAAGGTACCCACATCGTCACGGGAGAAACCGAATGTCATCTGCGTGAGGTCGTTGGTGCCGAATGAGAAGAACTCGGCGGCGCGGGCCATCCTGTCGGCGGTCAGAGCGGCGCGAGGGATCTCGATCATCGTACCGAAGTTGTAGAGGATGAACTGACGGGTGGTGCCTTCAACTTCAGCCTTGACCCTGTCGCAGATAGCTCTCTGGAAACTGAGCTCACGGGCGGAGATGGTCACGGGAATCATGATTTCAGGATGAGGGTTGAAGCCTTCCTGCTGAAGCTCGGCGGTGGCTGTGAATATTGCTCTGTACTGGGTTTCGGCGATGAGCGGGTAAGACATGTGCAGACGGACTCCACGGTGACCCATCATAGGGTTGACCTCGTGAAGGGCCTCGCCACGCTTCTCGATGTCCTCTACCGTGACACCTAACTCCTTGGCAAGTTCCTTCTCTTTCTCCTCAGTCTTAGGCACGAACTCATGGAGAGGTGGGTCGAGCAGACGGAACACAACTGGCTTGCCGTCCATAATCTTCATCGTGCTCTTGGCTGAAGCCTTGATGTAAGGCTCAAGCTCGGCAAGAGCGGCCTTTCTTTCCTCGTCTGTGTTGCAGAGGATCATCTTACGCAGTTTGGCAAGAGGCTGCTCGGAGTTTACTCCGTAGAACATGTGCTCGATGCGGAACAGTCCAATGCCCTCGGCTCCGAAGCTGAGAGCCTTCTGTGCATCCTCAGGGGTGTCTGCGTTGGTCCTGACACCAATCTTGCGGAACTTGTCGACGATTGACATGAACTTGATGAACATAGGGTTCTCCGAAGCGTCCATCGTGTCGATTTTCTCTCCGTACACACAACCCTTTGTTCCGTTGAGGCTCATCCAGTCTCCTTCCTTGAATGTGACATTACCGAAGGAAACGGTCTTCGCCTCGAAGTTGATCTTCATGGCCTCGCAGCCGACGATGCAGCATTTGCCCCAACCACGTGCCACGAGAGCGGCGTGAGAGGTCATACCTCCGCGTGTGGTAAGGATACCTGCCGCGGCGCGCATTCCCTCGATGTCCTCAGGAGAGGTCTCCTCGCGGATGAGGATTGTCTTCCTGCCAGCCGCGTTGGCCTCCATTGCAGCCTCGGATGTGAACACGATCTGACCTACGGCTCCGCCAGGGGATGCAGGAAGTCCGATCGCAAGTACTTTGGATTTCTTCTCTGAAGCAGGGTCGAGGATAGGGTGGAGGATCTCGTCGAGCTGTGCAGGGGAAACCCTCATCACAGCTGTCTTCTCGTCGATCATCTTCTCGTCAACCATGTCCATGGCCATCTGCAGGGCTGCCAGGCCGGTTCTCTTGCCGATGCGGCACTGGAGCATCCAAAGGTGACCCTCCTGGATGGTGAACTCGATGTCCTGCATGTCGTGGAAGTGCTGCTCAAGTCTCAGACGGATTCCGTCAAGTTCCTTGTAAACCTCCGGCATGGCGGTCTCAAGGGACTGGAGATCCTTGTTCTTCTCTGTCTTTGTGGCCTCGTTAAGAGGGTTAGGAGTACGGATTCCCGCAACTACATCCTCGCCCTGGGCGTTGATGAGCCACTCACCGTAGAACTTGTTGTCTCCTGTGGCAGGGTTACGTGAGAAAGCCACGCCGGTCGCGGAGGTGTTGCCCATGTTACCGAACACCATAGACTGCACGTTCACGGCTGTTCCCCAGTCATCAGGAATCTTCTCGATCCTTCTGTAGGCGATGGCCCTCTTTCCGTTCCAAGACTTGAACACACCGCCGATGGAGCCCCAAAGCTGGGCCTCGGCAGTGTCAGGGAAGTCCACTCCGAGAACTTCCTTTACCTTTGCCTTGAACTTCTCGCAGAGATCCTTGAGCTCTTCGGCTGTGATGTCGGTGTCTGACTTGTAGCCTTTTTTCTCCTTGAGATCCATCATCATCCTGTCAAGCTGCTGGCGGATTCCCTGTCCGTCGGCAGGCTCGATGCCCTCGGCCTTCTCCATCACGACATCAGAGTACATCATGATGAGACGCCTGTAAGCGTCATACACGAATCTTGGGTTGCCGGTCTTCTGGATCATTCCAGGAAGTGTGGCAGAGCAGAGACCGATGTTGAGGATGGTGTCCATCATGCCAGGCATTGAACTTCTGGCGCCTGAACGGCAGCTTACGAGAAGCGGATCGGAAGGATCACCGAACTTCTTGCCCATAATGGTCTCTGTGGCTTTCAGAGCCTCTGCCACCTCTTTCTTGAGGTCTTCGGTATAGCCTCCGCCGAGTGAGTAATACTCAGCGCAGCATTCGGTTGTGATTGTGAATCCGGCAGGTACCGGCATGCCGAGCTTGCTCATCTCGGCCAGGTTGGCTCCCTTTCCTCCGAGGAGCTCACGCATGTGTCCATCGCCCTCGGCGGTCTTGCCACCGAAACGATACACTCTTTTCTTCTTGTCGAACATATTATTAAGAATTTGTTTTATAGACCTTCCAATAAATACAGACTACAAAATTACTAAAAAACTTTGGTTGCAGCAATTACAAAAACTTCAAAAAACTGCTCCCGGACTTCAAAATATGTTATTATGGTGCCTTGCCATTTTCATATTCTTACAATAATCGCGATGCGATGTCGGAAAGATCGCTCCTCTCGCCGATTTTCAAGAATATATGTTCGAAGAGTTTCTGCCCGTCCATCTTATCGTTCAGATGCGACAGACCGTTGGACCACTGGTCCAAATACGGCTGGTCAATCTGGAATATGTCTCCGGTGAACACCATCTTTGTGCCTTCTCCGGCTCTGGTGATGATTGTCTTCACTTCATTAGGAGTGAGATTCTGAGCCTCGTCACAGATCAGGAACACCCGCCCCAGACTCCGTCCTCTGATGTAGGCCAGCGGAGAGATGAGCAGTTTCTCTTCCTTCAGCATGGCCTCGATCTTCAAAGCCTCCTTGCTGGATGAACGGAATTGCGCCTTGATGACATTCAGGTTGTCCATCAGCGGCTGGATGAACGGGCTCATCTTCGTCTTCTGGTCTCCGGGGATGAATCCGATGTCTTGGTTGCCAAGCACTATCGTAGGTCTTGTGAGGATTATCTGGTCAAAGTCCTTGGCCTGCTCCAATGCGGCCGCCAAAGCCAGCAGTGTCTTCCCTGTTCCGGCTCCACCGGTCATCGAGACGAGCTGTATGGATGGATTCAGGCAGGCATCCAACGCAAATTTCTGCTCATCGTTGCGTGGGCGTATTCCGTAAGCCTCCCTGTTCTTTACCAACACGATCCGTCCCCGGCCTTCGTCGAACCTTGCGCAGATGGTTGTATCTCCGTTCCTTACCTTGTAAAGCTGGTTCGCTTTCGGCTTCACCTTGCAGACAGCCTTCCAGTCAACGGACGTGTCCGGGCTGTAGGCCAGACTCTGGATGGCATCCGTGGTTATGCCGTCAAGGTACTGTACCTCCCTGTTGGAGTTCTCGATCTTGTCCTCCTCAATCCTGTCGGTCAGGTAGTCCTGAACCTCCATTCCGGCGGCTTTGGCCTTCATCCTGAGATTGATGTCTTTCGTGACGAGGGCGACAAACCTGTCAGGGTTGTTGTCGCGCACCCAGATGGCCGTCGCGAGAATCCTGTGGTCGGGAATGTCATCGTAGAACATTCCTTTCATGCTTTCCGGGAAAGGATGTCCGGGGTCTATCCTGATGTTGCCCAGTCCCTTGCCGATCGGTACCCCGTACTTCCCGAAGGATTTGCCGTCTGTGATCCGGTCAATGTCTCTCATGAATCCTCTGGCGTTGAAAGCCAGATTATTGTTGCCTTTCTTGAACTTGTCGAGTTCCTCGATCACGGCGATCGGAATGACCAGATCGTTGTCCTGGAACTTTCGGATGGCCTTGTAGTCGTGCAGGATGATGTTCGTGTCAAGAACAAAGATTTTGGGCTTCCTGCCGCCCCCTCCTCTGCGAGGAGTGTCAGCGTATCTTGCCATATATATTATAGAATAATCGTAAAAATCTTTGTCAAATCCGCTGCGACCTCTTTTGGGTCGTTTGCGGACGGTGTCAGTCTTCTCCTTCGGAAGCCTGGCTGCTGAGCAGGGATTGCAGTATGTTGGCGATTCCGCTGCCTCCGGTCTTCACATTGACTTCACTGGTGCCGGTAACGGGATGCCCGACAGGGTAGTAAGCGATGTCCTGAAGCAGGAACTCGGCATCGACATAGTCATAGTCGGAATCCTTGATCTGAAGAATCGCTCCCGGAACTTCGGAAAACATGATTCTGACATTCTGATCCTCTCCGTAAGCACTCTTGATTCCGCTGATGTCGATGTCGGCTCCGACGTCCCCCGAACACATCAATTTCAGTGCCGCAAGCAGACCTCCGTCGCAGACCGTCATGGCTGACATCGCGATTCTGTCTTCTATGAACTCCCGGACAACCTCATGACAATCAATGAAGTAGTCTGCGTCACCTATTTCGGGGAAATTGTCTCCGTTCTGCCCGAGGGCGTCGCAGAGAAGCGAACCTCCAAGCCTGAAGTCACATGAGTCGAAAGGAACATAGATGATCCAACTGTCCGGATCGGCGGCCAGCTTGTCCGGAACAGCCCTGCGCCTTCCCAGCACGGGATGTTCACTGCCGAACGGTGCGTCGTCTGGCAGGAATATGTCTTCGTCTTCCTGAGCCGCGGCTTTCCCGCACGCCCCGACCTTGAATGACGCTTGGCAAAACCTTCCGCTTTCCGTGAACGAGTATGAGCTCAGGCATATTCCCAAATCATTGACGTAGTCAGCGGTGGCTTCGACGGAAGAGTAGAATGCCGCCATATTCCCGAGTGGTCTGCCGTTCCACTTCCATTTCGCGGCCAGAGTCAGATCGCCTAGTTTGAAATGGCCGTTCATCCACGTGGCATCCAAAAGAGCCTTCGCGATCCTGCCTCTGGTGTAAGAATCCGCAAATGCCGCCGGAAACGGCCTTGGCTCCTCCAAGAGCGAGAGAACGGTCGACAGATAGCCTTGTACGTTTTGATTCAGAAACTTTTTCATTGACGGAGAAGGATCCGTGCTTTCATCGATCACCGGCTCGAAATCCTCGTTACTCGGGAGTGCCGCCTCTTCTTTGGGCGCAAGGCAGTCGTCAAGCATTTCAGCCGGAGTCAGCCGTCTGGAAACGCCGTCAATGATGTACTTCGAATGAAGCGCTGATGTTTTTTCTTTCATTCCGCTAGAATATGTCCGTAAATTTAAGTAAATTTGAGTTCAGTTCAAAAAACAAGTATATCAGACATTATCAGATGGAACCATTTTCCAAGAAGAATTATCAGAATAAGGTCGAGGCTATATTCACAAGATTTCCTTCAGTGCAGAAAGTACCTTTCAAGGATGCCTACAAGCCGGGATTGGAGAATATGCTCCGGTTTGAGGAAGTCCTTGGCAATCCGCACGATAGCCTAAGGACAATACACGTTGCCGGCACTAACGGCAAAGGCTCGGTGGCGAATATGCTCGCTTCGGCGTTGTCCGCCTGCGGCCTCAAGGTCGGCCTTTACACTTCTCCGCACATCGTGGATTTCCGGGAACGGATGAGGGTCGCCGAGACGGATGGAGAAGCGGAACTCGTGTCCGAGGAATATGTCTATGACTTCCTCTGCCGGTACGAGGCCGACATGGATGCCTTGAGCCTGTCCTTTTTCGAGATCACAACCGGAATGGCTTTCAAGTGGTTCGCCGATCAGAAAGTTGATGTGGCCGTCATCGAGGTCGGTCTCGGAGGCCGTCTCGACAGCACGAATGTCATAACTCCGGATCTTTCGATTGTCACAAGCATTGCCCTTGACCATTGCGCCCTGCTGGGGAACACGTTGGCGGAAATCGCCGGCGAGAAGGCTGGAATATTCAAGAGAAATGTCCCTGCGCTTGTCGGGGAATATCTTCCCGAGACACGCCCCGTCTTCGAGGCCAAGGCAGCGGAGGTCGGGTGCTCGCTGACGTTCGCCGAGGATGTGGAACCTTCTCTTTGGAGCCGAAACGACGAGATATTAAGGAATATGGATCTTCGCGGCAAGTACCAGAGAAAGAACCTCCGCACGGTGCTGGCCGCGGTTGACATATTGAAGAATATGCCTGAATATGCCGGTCTGTCTAACGCCCAGTCTGTCGTCACCGCCATAGTCCGCACAGCCTCCAGGATGGGATTCCATGGCCGTTGGGAAAGGCTTTCGCTCCAACCGTTCATCATCGCGGACATCGGTCACAACCCGGCGGCCCTGAAGGAGAACTTCGCTCAGCTGGAGTCGATGGTGGAGGAAGGGGAATGCTCCTCGCTGATTCTGGTCTACGCCATAATGGCCGACAAGGATCTGGATGGCATCATGCCTTTGATTCCGGCTGACGCCACATGCATATTCACGAATCCCGAGATACACCGCGCTCTTCCGGAGAAGGAGCTGACCGCCCGCTACCGTGCCTTTTGCTCAGCCAACGGTCGCTCAACAAACAGAATCTACGACGCTCCGAATGTGCGTCAGGCCCTTTCGATGGCAATCAATCTAGCCCGTGAGACATCCAGGAAACCGGACGGTTCACGGTTCTGTTTCCCGCTGATCTATGTCGGCGGCAGCACCTATCTTGTGAGCGAGGCCGTGCAGGTTCTCAAGTCTCTTCCTGTGTGATCAAGCAAGATTTTTGCAGGGCGGGATTTAACCATACATGATAATAACATTTTTGTGATGAAAAATATGCTGATAACCTCCGCCCTGGTGGCGATTTTTTGTCTTGCGGCGATGACTACGGCCGCGGTTGTCCGTAAAGATAAAGGTCAGAATCAAATAAAGGACGGCCTTGTGTTGACAGACCTTTGGAAAAGATATACTGCCGCCAATAAAGCAGACCGCCCGAAGGAGATGATGGCCGTGTTGGACACCATTGTCTCGAAAGCCAAGGCCGAGCGTCTGCACTACGACTTCTACACGTCCGCCAGCCAGAAAGTTGTGGTCGCCGGCAACCGGGACTGGAAGCAAAGGGACGAGTACAGCGCGTGGCTGGACAAGGAGGTGGATGAATATGCCGAACCGATAGTGACGTTCCACCACAATCTGTCCAAGGAAAGCCCGGCTTCGCTGACTGACTTCGTCATTGTCAACAAGGCTCGCCTTCAGGCGGCAAGGAACGGAGCTTTCTACGACGATGGGCTGGATGACCTCTGGACCGGGATGGTCAAGGATGATTATGAATATGCTCTCTGGTTCCTGGCCGTCATCAAACGTTCGGAAAAAGCGATGTCGCTTCTGAGTGAATATGTCGGCGATTCCTACCCGAAGGCCGCTTATCTGGAGTACCGCCGCATGGTGGATAAGGATTATAAAAGCAATGATGACGGTCGCGCCGAGAGGATGGCTGCCGCCCGTGCGTTCTCGGATAAGTATGCAGGAAGTGCCATGTCCCTGTACGGCAAGGCACTTGTGCTCAGAGGCCAGTTTGACAGCCTGTCCAGGGTCGGTGAGTCGTCCGCCGCCCTTCGGCAAGCTCAGGGACCGGCGGTTCCGGTGGCTGAGTCTGCCGAAGCCACCGAGCAGAGCTCGTCGACCATGGTTCGGCCAGGCTCACCAACCATCGAGGCGTCCTATAAAACCCTTTACAATGCTTGCAGCCAAGCCGAGAAGGAACGTCTCTCATATTCCAAAGGCATAGACAAGGAAATCGCCGGGAAGGTGAATGATTTCAAACAGTTGATGGAATCCCTCGACAGAAAAGAGATGGGGATATCATTCGAGAAGGGTGCCGCGGTTCTGGCGCTCCGCAATCTGTCCAAGGCCGACGTGGAGTTTGTAATGGATGCCAAAAATGCCAAGCCTTTGATCCGCAAGACGGTAAACAATCCTAAGAAGAGTTTTTATGTTCAGGACACGGTGAAGGTCGAACTTCCGAAATGCGATGACGGAGACTACATATTCACGGCAAGGAACGGCAAGGTGGTCTCGAAGGCGAAATGGACAAAGAACACCCTTTCCGTCGCCGTGCGCAAGGACAGAGAGAGACTGCGTTTCTTTGTCGCTGACTACATGACCGGCGAGCCGGTTGAAAAGGTTGACCTTGAGCTTCGTCGTTCCGGGAAGGTCATTGCGCTGGCAAAGGATGTGGCTCTTTGCAAGGACGGATTCACACCTCTGCCTGATGCTGTCGTGGACAGTCTGAAAGACGGGGCGGCAAGTTATTTGGTCGCATCGTACCGTGATATGGACGGAATCCTTCACAAAACGGAGGAACACTACATCTACGGGAATTCTGTCTATTCATCGGATCAGAATGGAGATTGGGGGACGTTCTGCGAGATATTCACGGACAAGACGGCCTACAATCCCGGGGAGAAGGTGGAGTTCAAGGCCGTCCTCTACAAAGGCGACATGAGCAGGATCCTTCATACCTTCGAGGCGGGGGCAAAGGTGAAGGCGGAGTTTGTCAATGCAGAAGGCAATGTGGTCGGAAGCAAGGATTTGACGACCAATGAATATGGCTCTGTGGCCGGCTCGTTTGACATTCCGTCTGGAGGGAGGAACGGGTCTTTCTATGTAAAGATCGTAAGCGGAGATGTTAATGCATCGAAAGGAATCGTTGTGGACGAGTTCATTCTCCCTACCTACGACCTTGCCTTCGACAAGATCGACAGACTTTTCATCGCCGGCGACACCGTTGAGGTGAGCGGCAAGGTGTCCAGCTTCAGCGGACATCCGCTGTCCGCCGCGTCGGTGTCATATTCAGTTAAGAGGCATGGAAAGACTTACGCCTCGGGTAAACTGCATTTGGATGCGGACGGCTCGTTCAGGATACGCTTCGGAACTGATGGAGATGATGACCTTGGCTTCTTTGGTGTGACTGTCAAGGTCACAGACGCGACAGGGGAGACAAAGGAATTTTCCGGAGTAGTCTCGGCTCTGAAACATTTCACCCTTGCGGTTGATGTGGCAAACGCGTCCAAGGGTGACATCAATCCTTCGGATGACGCATGGCTTGGAACTCCTTTCATGATTTCGGGAGAGAAGGCTGTCGTGTCATTCGGAGTCAAGGATTTGAGAGGCAATGTGATTAAATCTCCGGTTGAGGTAAAATATTCATTGTCGGATGGTTCCGGAAAGAAATTGGCTTCCGGCAAGACAATGTCCGGCAAGACTGAGGAACTCGCACTTCCGGCTGCCGGAATGTATGTGCTTAAAGTCAATGCGGAAATAGTCAGGGAGGATGGCCGCAAGGTGACGGCTCAGACAAAGTTGATGTTGCTTCGTGTCGATGATTCGACCACCGTGCTTGACGCCAAGGTCAAGAACATCTTCAAGCTGGTCGGCGACTGCTCTGACGGCATCCTGAACACCGGCGAGGACATCAAGGTCCAGTTTGGTGTCGGTGAAGGCCCTGTCTGGGCCGTCGTGGAACTGTTCGGTGACAAACGCCAATTGCTTGAGCATAAGATGATTCATCTTGACGGCAAGGCAGGGGAATCTGGTTCTTTGACAGAAATCGTATATAATTATAAGGTAGAATATCCTGATGCGGTCCGGCTGATGGTTTTCTATTTCCGGGACGGGCGCAGATGTTTGTTCAATCGGGAGTTCAGGCGTGAGCGCAAGACTCTTGATCTGCCGCTGGCGTTCACTTCGTTCACAGACAAGGCCTTGCCGGGTACGGAATATTCATTGACGCTGAAGACCCTCCCTGGCGTCGAGGCTGTCGCGACCGTGTTCGACAAGAGTTCCGAAGTGATCTCGGCCAACGATTGGGCTAATGTGCATCTGGCTTGGGCCGGAGCGGAGGATGTCTTCATCTCCTGCTCCGCGGGAGGGGTGCGTGGCCGGATGTCTTATGATGACGAGATGCTCGTCGGAGCGTCACGTCGGAATGTCCGGGTCCGTGGGTTAGGCAGGAGTAACGCTGCCGCGAGAGTGAATTCCATGGCGGATAGCGCGGAGGAACTCGTCCTTGAGGAGGCGTTCCCGTCGATGATGATGGCTAAAAGAGAGGCTGTGGATGATGTGGATGTACAGAATGTGCCGGTGCGCTCTGATTTTTCATCGACTTTGGCGTTCGAGCCGTTCCTGAGGTCCGATGCAGACGGGAGCATGTTCATGAAATTCAGAACCTCCGACAAGCTTTCGACTTTTGCCGTGCAGGTTTGGGCGCACACGCGGGAGATGCTGAACGCTTGTGTCCGCAAGGAGATGGTGGTGACGGTGCCTGTCAAGGTTTCGGTGGCTGAGCCGAAGTATCTTTATAAAGGTGACCAGTTCGTGCTCCATGCCACAGTGTCGAACGGCTCCGATAAGGATGTCTCTGGAGTGGCGGCTCTGCAGGCATATCCGTCAAAAGATTATGAAGGCGAGAAACCGTTCGCCTCGTCATCGAAGAAAGTGATGGTTCCGGCTGGTGGAACAGTGGAAGTCGCGTTCGATGTCAATCCTAAGGGATATGATGAACTTGGGTTGAAGGTGGTTTTCGCCGATGAGGCCAAGACTTTCTCGGACGGGGTGTTTGTCAGCCTGCCTGTCTATGAGGCAAAGCAGACTTTGACCGAGTCTCATTCGGCCGTGCTTCTTGCCGGGGCGGACAAGGCCGAGCTGATCAAACGTCTGGAGTCCGAGTTTACGGGCACGACCTCCAAGGGCGCTGAGGTTAAGGAAATTGACATCCGCCAGATGATTCTGGATGCGGTTCCGTCCAAGGTCGAGCCAAAGGGAAAGGATGTTTTGTCGCTCAGCGAGGCGTTGTACGTCCGCAAGGTCGCCGCATCCCTTGGCTCTGAAGTCAAGACCGAGATGCCGGATGAGGTTCTTGTGGAGAAGATCAAGGCTTGCCTGAACGAAGGCGGCGGATTCGGATGGTTTGAGGGAATGCGCCCGTCTCCGGTAGTGACGGCAGTTGTACTGGAGCGCCTTGCCAAGATGCGTGACGCCGGACTTGACTATGGCGGATTTGATTTAACTGAATCCGTCAAGTGGCTGGACCGCAACCAGTTCCTGCGTGGAGCCGTGACCCCTCGCTGGTGCGGATGGCTGTCGATGGAACAATATGCCTACATCCGTTCGCAGTATTCGTCCGTGCCGTTCGATGTCTCCGCGCAGACCAAAAATGACAAGTCTGAATATGCCCGTAATTTCAAGGAGTTCAAGAAGTCGGTGAAGGACTATCTTGTTCCTTCCGCCAAGGATGGCCGTGGACTGAATGGGCAGATACTTGCCAAGGCTCGCAGAATCAAGACATTGGCTAATCTTGCCGCTTGTGATGACGGTTTGGCTCTGGCTTCCGCATGGGGCTTGAAGTTCTCCGCCGGGTCAAGGATGAACCAGTCGATCGCCGCTGATGTCCAGTCGCTTCTTGAATATGCCGTGAAGCATCCTGACGGAGGATGGTACTATCCTGACGCCGTGATGCCGTTTAGGGGGCTTCTTGAGAGCGAGGCTTACGCCCACTCCATGCTTTGTGATTTGCTGTCGTCTCCGGTCGCTGAGCTTGTGGTTCGGCAGACGTCTTCGGTCACTGAGCCTGTCGAAGTGACCTCCACGACTGAGGTGGCTTCCGCAGCCGAAGTGACCGCAAAACAAATTGCCGAGGGCATCCGTCTCTGGCTAATGCTTCAGAAAGAAACCCAGAAATGGGACGAGGATCCCGCCTTTGTGGATGCCATCAACTCCGTTCTGGCCGGTCCGTCCGACATTCTTACCACAAAGGTAGTGAGCCTCACTAAGACATATTCGACACCTTTCTACAAAGTCAAGGCAGTTGGCAACGGCTTCTCCATCGAGCGACACTTCTATAAAGAGGTGAGGGGAGAAGGCGGAAAGACTGGTCGTTTGGAGATATTTCCTGGAATGAAGGTCAGCGTCGGCGGCAAGATCACCGCCGAGTATCGGATATGGAGTCAGGAGAACCGCAGTTTCGTGAAGCTGACCGCACCTCGCGAGGCCGCCTTCCGTCCTGTCAACCAGCTTTCCGGAGCCTACGGCTGGTGGCTCCGTCCACTTGCCGTGAACGGAATCTGGTCAGTGACCCCTCAAGGCTACAGGGATGTCAAGACAGACCGGACAGAGTACTGGTTTGATGTCTATCCGGAGGACAAGACCACAGTGTCGGAAGATTTCTATGTCACGCAGGAAGGCATGTTCACAGCTCCTGCCGTGACGATAGAATCTCTCTATGCGCCTCACTATCGTGCGAATGCAGCGTACGGCGGAACTTTGCGGACTGATTGGTAAGCCGGCTGGTGTTATAATATGGACAATTGTTGATTTCCTGTTTATGAATATTCTGAAAATCTTCTGGACCGCGGCCATGCTGCTGTCTCCTCTTGCGCTTTCGGCATCGGATTCGCTGCGTGTGCATAATCCTCAGATTCCGATTCTGGTGGATCGGATTGACAATATATTGTTCCAGGTCCGTGTTCCTGACGCTGTTTCCGGTGACGTTCTTGAATCCCTTGCCGTGGAGTTCGGGGAGAACGTGGATCTGAGATCTGTCGCGGAACTTCGTCTTTTCTATTCGGGAACAGAGGCGGCGCGGCGCAGTGGTGTGAATTTCAGTCCGGTGGAATATATCTCTTCCCACAACGTGTGGAACACCAGGTCTGCCAATCCGTCATATTCAGTGCTGCAGGAGCAGACCGACTGGATCGGACGCAAGGTGACTCTTCATTCCCGTCAGTCGATGGTAGAGGGGGTTAACTACTATTGGGTAAGCGTCAGGATGAATCCGGAGGCTTCTCTTTTGACGGAGCTGAGCGCGTGTGTAAGCGATATCGTGATAAACGGAAAGGCGGTTCCGTTCGCCGGAGACACACATGATGCCGTCCGCAGGGTCGGCTACGGAGTTCGCCACGCAGGAGATGACCATTCGATGGCCTATCGTATTCCAGGACTTGTCACGACCAATTCCGGAACCTTGATCGGAGTTTATGACGTGCGCTGGAACAGCAGTGTAGACCTTCAGGAACGCATTGACATAGGGGTGAGCCGCAGCACGGACAAAGGTCAGACTTGGGAGCCGATGCGCTTGGCGATGTCGTTTGCGGATGCGGGAGGCCTTCCGTCAGGTCAGAACGGAGTCGGTGATCCTGCGGTGCTTGTGGACGAGAACACAGGAACCATCTGGGTTATCGCAGTCTGGACTCATGGAATGGGTAACGGCAGGGCTTGGACGAACTCCATGCCTGGAATGGAACCGATTGAGACCCCTCAGCTTATGCTGGTCCGCAGTGATGACGACGGCCGCACATGGAGCAAACCGATCAATGTCACCAAACAGGTCAAGGATCCATCGTGGTGCTTCCTTCTGCAAGGCCCCGGCCGGGGAATCACCATGCGGGACGGTACATTGGTGTTCGCCATTCAGTTCATTGACAAGGACAGGATGCCACATGCGGGCATAATGTACAGCAAGGATCATGGCGAGACCTGGCATATTCATACCCCAGCCCGCTCGAACACGACGGAGGCGCAGGTTGCGGAGGTCGAGCCTGGAGTGCTGATGCTGAATATGCGGGACAACCGTGGCGGGGCGCGCGCAGTGATGACTACCCGTGATTTGGGGCGGACGTGGACCGAGCACGTGTCACACAGGACAGCTTTGCGCGAGCCTGTCTGCATGGCGAGCCTGATATCAGTGCCGGCGGAGATGAACGCATTGGGAAAGGATTTGCTGCTGTTCTCGAATCCTGATACCACAGACGGCCGCTGCGACATCACGATAAAGGCCAGTTTGGACGGCGGTGTGACCTGGCCTTTCAAATTATTGCTCGACGAAGGGAACGGATGGGGATATTCTTGTCTGACAATGATTGATTTTCAAACTGTTGGCATCTTGTATGAGTCGAGTGCGGCCCATATTACCTTCCAGGCCGTGAGGTTGGAGGATATAGTCAAGTGAGGACGGAAATCATTAAAAACGATAAAATTTCAAAAAAAAGTTAAAAAAGTTTGCAGTAATAAAAAAAAGTAGTACCTTTGCATCACCCGAACGATGAACAACGGGACGACGATTCGGGAGCTTAGCTCAGTTGGTTCAGAGCGTCTGCCTTACAAGCAGAGGGTCGGGGGTTCGACTCCCTCAGCTCCCACCAAAAGACCTCTTCAGGATTCCTGAAGAGGTCTTTTCGTATTGCGTAATTGCTCTGGGGGAGTTTTTACATCCAACGGTATATTTATAAATGAAAAAGAGAGTCTATCTTGAGCTCCGCATTGAGACCTCCGTCAGGGTTGAGGTCGTCAGACTTGTCAAGGTCAGGGCGTACAAGCGCGTCCGTTTTGACAAGGTGTCACTATCGTATGGTATAAAGGGTGCCATCGTTAGCCCGATGACTGGCTTTGTGCCCTTGTGGCACTCTACTCTATTCCCTCGGTTTTTTTACAATAAGACCAAAAGACCTTTTGCGAAATATTTTGCGGATTGGGGGATTTTGCATAAATTTGCAGTCTGTTTTATGGTCGTGGAGCTCCAGAAGTTCCGTGCCGAGGGTACGGGCGCTTGCGGCTGAAACTTAATAAAGTTTTGTTTTTTATGTACGCAATTGTTGACATTGCAGGACAGCAGTTCAAGGTTGAGGCTGGAAAAGAGATCTTTGTTAACCGTCTTGCGGCGGCCAAGGATTCTTCAGTCGAGTTCGACAAGGTACTGCTCGTTGACTCCGAAGGGCAGATCAAGCTCGGTAATCCTTATGTAAAGGGTGCTGTTGTAAAGGCCACTGTTCTCGATGACGAGGCTAAGGCTGACAAGGTGCTCGTGTTCAAGAAGATCCGTCGCAAGGGATTCCAGAAACTCAATGGCCACCGCCAGAAGCTTTCCAAGATCCGTATCGATGAAATCGCTTAATTTCTAAAGAGTAACAGATTATGGCACACAAGAAAGGACAATCAAGTTCAAAGAACGGTCGTGAGTCTCATTCCAAAAGGCTTGGACTCAAGAAATTCGGCGGTGAGGTCGTAAAGGCCGGCAACATCATCGTAAGGCAGAGAGGTACTGTCCACAATCCTGACAAAAACGTCGGAATGGGCAAGGATCACACTCTCTACGCTCTCGTTGACGGAACGGTTAAGTTCACAAGGAAGAGAGAGGACAAATCCTACGTCTCGGTTATCCCTTTTGAGAACTAAGACTCGGAGGATTGATAATGAAAGAGGGCTGGCTTCGAGTTATCGTGCCTGTCCTCTTTTTTGTTTGATAATTAAACTATTCATATACTATGCTAACACTCAAGACGCTTCGTGACGATCCGCAGCACGTGATCGAGAAGCTGGCAGTAAAGAATTTCGATGCGAGGGCCATCGTGGAAAAAGTCCTCGAACTGGACACCAACAGAAGGGCTCTCCAGACTGAGAGCGACGCCATCGTGGCCAAGCAGAATCAGCTCACCAAGCAGATTGGTGGTCTGATGAAAGACGGCAAGAAGGCCGAGGCCGAAGAGGTAAAGAAAGAGGTCGCCGAACTCAAGGAGAAGTCATCCGAACTCCTCGCCAAGGCAGACGAGAACAACAAGGAACTAAACGCCCAGTTGGTTCTCCTTCCGAATATGCCTTGCGACCTCGTTATCCCTGGAAAGGGTGCCGAGGACAACCAGGTTGTGAAGATGGGTGGTCCTGAGGTCAACCTTCCGGAGCACGCCCTTCCTCACTGGGAACTTGCCAAGAAATATGACATCATCGACTTTGACCTTGGTGTGAAGCTCACCGGAGCCGGATTCCCTGTCTACAAGGGCAAGGGCGCGAAACTCCAGAGAGCCCTCATCAACTTCTTCCTCGACATTAATACCGCTGCTGGCTACAAGGAGGTCGAACCGCCTATTATGGTCAACGCCGCTTCCGGTTTCGGTACAGGCCAGCTGCCTGACAAGGAAGCCCAGATGTACTATGTAGGACTTGACGACTTCTATCTCATCCCTACCGCAGAGGTTCCTGTCACCAACATATTCAGAGATGTCATTCTCGGCAATGATGACTTCCCGCAGAAGATGACCGCCTACACCCCGTGCTTCCGCCGTGAGGCCGGTTCCTACGGCAAGGACGTGAGAGGTCTGAACCGTCTGCATCAGTTCGACAAGGTCGAGATCGTGCGCATCGAGAAGCCTGAGAACTCCTATGCCGCTCTGGATGAGATGGTTGCCCATGTAGAGGGCATCGTCAACAAACTCGGTCTGAAGTACAGGATTCTCCGTCTGTGCGGTGGCGACCTGAGCTTCACATCAGCCATCACCTACGATTTCGAACTTTGGTCAGCAGCCCAGGGACGTTGGCTTGAGATCTCCTCAGTCTCCAACTTTGAGACCTATCAGGCGAACCGTCTGCACCTGCGCTACCGTGACGCGGACGGCAAGATGCAGCTCTGCCACACATTGAACGGAAGCTCATTGGCTCTCCCTCGTGTGGTCGCAGCCCTGCTCGAAGACAACCAGAAGGACGACAAGATCGTCATCCCTGAGGTTCTCCGTCCTTACACAGGATTCGACTGCATTGACTAACCTATCAAAGGTGAGTCCTTGCTCTGAATTGTTATGGACAAGACAACGATAATTGGAATAGACCCCGGAACCAATCTCCTTGGTTTCGGGGTCATTGATGTAATCGGCGGCAAGCCTGTGTTCGTGGATATGGGCGTGCTGGACCTGCGGAAGGAAGCGGACGCATATTCAAAACTCCGGCAAATCTATGACACGGTCACCGAAGTCTGCAAGACCTACCACGGAACCGAGATGGCGCTGGAGTCGCCGTTCTACGGCAAGAACGCCCAGGTCATCCTGAAGCTGGGGCGCGCGCAGGGGGCTGCGATGCTCGCTGCTCTTGAATATGGCATCACCGATATTCATGAATATGCTCCCCGCGAGGCCAAGCAGGCAATCACGGGCAATGGGGCCGCCTCCAAAGAGCAGGTGAGCGTGATGCTGCGCAAGACGTTGGGCGTGGATTTCCAGCCGGAGCATCTGGACGCCACTGACGCGCTCGCCATCGCGCTTTGCCATTACTACAATATTTCCAGTCCGTTGGCCAAGATCAAGAGTTCGGGCGGTTGGGAGAAATTCATCAAGGATCATCCAGAGAGGGTAAAATGATGGTGGAATATTCATGAATATTCATTCGTGTCCCTTCGCGCTTCAACGTGATCAACTCAGAATGACGTTTTTTTTGAGCGTCTGGATTAAACCATCTCTGCGTTTCTCTGTCAAAGAAAGCGTTAGGTTGATTAGTTGAGTATTCCTTATGAACTTAAAGAAATTCATCACTTTTGTCGCCGGCATCATGTCGGCTTTTTCTTTGGCCTTTGCCCAGGGCGGCGGCACGGTCACATTGTCGCTTACGGATTCTTCCACCGGAGAGGCGGTCGGATTCGCCACCGTTTCCATCACGAAGCCGGGGGGCACCAAACCCTACAAGTATGCCCTCAGTGACGACAAGGGCAAGACAATCTTTGAAAAAGTCTCCGCCGGGAAATATGTCCTTAAGGCTGAACTTCTTGGCTATAAGACTCTTATCAAAGATGTGGAGGTCAAAGGAAAACTGGATCTCGGTGTCCTGAAAATGGATCCTGACAAGCAGGTTCTTGACGCGGCCAGTGTTTCCGCGACCGGCAACCCGATCGTGATCAAGAAAGACACGATTGAATATAACGCCTCGTCATTCAAGACGACCGAGAACGATGTCCTGGAGGACCTGTTGAAAAAACTTCCGGGTGTGGAGGTTTCCGAGGACGGAACCGTCACCGCGAACGGTCAGACAATCAGTAAGATAACAATAGACGGCAAGACGTTCTTCCTTGACGACCCTCAACTTGCGTCCAAGAATATTCCCGCGAAGATCATCGACAAGGTGAAGGTCGTGGAGAAAAAGTCCGAGCAGGCCCAGTTCACCGGCATCGACGACGGCAACGACGAGACTGTCATTGACCTTTCCATCCAAAAAGGGATGATGAACGGCCTTTTCGGTAACGTTATGGCCGGAGCGGGACACGATGTTCGTAAGAAAGTGTCCGGCGCAGAGTTGTCATCCGGCAACGGAGACTGGCGCTACCAAGGAGCCGGGTTCCTTGGACGGTTCACTGACAAGAACCAACTCAGCGTCATCATCAACGGCAACAACACGAACAACCGAGGCTTTAACGACCTGGCCGGAAGTATGATGCAGGGAATGCGTGGAGGTGGCGGCGGAATGGGTCGTGGCAGCCGTGGCTGGGGACCAGGCAACGGAATCACGACATCCTGGATGGGCGGTCTGAACGGCAACACCAGCCTGTTTGACGGCAAGATGGATCTCGGAGGCAACTATCTCTATAACAACAATGAGACTTATGTCGAGGAGGAGAGCAAGAAGATCACCTACCTTGACGACCACAACCTTATCTACAACAACAAGGGATCCAACACGACCAATTCTGATGGTCACCGTTTCGGAGTCCGCCTGGAGCATAAGTTTTCGGAGAACACCTCGATCTTGTTCCAGCCTCAGGTAAGTTTTGGTAACGGAGACTTCAACGAGATTTCTGAATTTTCGACCCTGACAGAGAAGAATGGTGTGACTTCCAACACCAATGACGGTTTCACCAGCAACACCGGTTCCAACAACAACTGGAAGACAAACGGTTTCTTCCTTTTCCGTCAGAAACTCGGCAAGGCTGGCAGAACCCTTTCTTTCAACGCCCGCTACAACTTCAGCGGCAACGAGACCAACGGCTTCAACCAGTCATTGACAAGGACTTATGAGGATCTTGAGAATCCTTCTGACTCTGTCATCAACCAACGTTACAATCAGAATCAGGACACCAAGTCTTTGAGCGGCCGTCTGACCTACACGGAGCCTCTCGGCAAAGGCTTCTTTGTCGAGGCCAACTACGAGGCGTCATGGAACAGGACTTCTTCCACTAAGAACACATTCGACAGTGGGGTGGTTGAGGATTTCAGCGCGTCAAATCTTGTCTACAATCCGCTCGGCGAGGTCGCCAACAGTGTCTATTCCAGTGAGATCATCAACCGCTATGTCAACCAGGCAATCGGCGCGAACTTCGTCTATCAGAAGGACAAGCTCCGCGCCCAGGCAGGAGTCAGCGCCAATCCTACAGACACACACAATGAGACAAGCGGCTACGACACTTACGACAGCCACGTCCTCAATTGGGCTCCGCAGGCCATGCTCTGGTACGACATCGATGACAACACCAATGTGCGCGGTTTCTATTTCGGACGTTCCCAGCAGCCGTCAGTCAACCAGTTGATGAGAGTGCCGGACAACACCAACCCTCTCAACGTGTCATTCGGTAACATGTACCTTGAGCCATATTTCAACCACGATTTCAGAAGCGATTTCCGCCACACCAACAAGAAGACTTTCCTTTCGGTCAACGCCGGAATTGATGGTGGTATCGTGAAGAATCCTATAGTCAACGCCCAATGGTACGGCACCAACGGAGTGCAGTACTCAATCCCTGTCAATGGAAAGGATTCCTACAACGGCAGTTTCAGAGTGATGCTGAACACCCCGATCGCGAAGTCAAACTTCAGCATATTCAATATGACAAGGGCAAGTTATTCCAGATCATCGTCTTATGTAGGCTCGTCCAATTTCGACATGGGCAAGTACTATGAAGGGGAAAACTACAATGCCGAGGATTTTCTTGCTGACAAGTTCCTTGAGGACTTCCACACGTTGGACTTTACCCTGAACAAACTTCAGACTGTAGGCCTTACCGAGCGTCTTCGTTTTACCTATCGCAATGACATAGTGGAACTCACCGCCGGCGGTCGAACCAGAATGTCAAAGTCCTGGTACACAATCGCCAATCAGTCCACAAATATGACGTGGAGCAATCAGGTGACCGCCTCGATGAACTGGACTGTTCCGGGCGGATTCGGAATCGTCGCCGATGGCAACTACAACTGGTATAACGGCTACACGACCGATCAAGGAACCCAGTTGATTCTGAACGCCAAGATCACCAAGCTTCTGTTCAAGGACAAGTTCACCCTCGCCCTGAACGCCTACGACATCCTCGATCAGGCCAAGAACCTCTCGATCTCCGACTCCTCGAACTATCACACCGAGACCCTGAACAACACCCTCGGCCGCTACATAGTAGTTTCCCTGACCTACCGCTTCGGCAACTTCGGTGGCAGAGACGGACGTCGTGGCGGCCCAGGCATGGGTCGCGGCCCGATGGGTCCTCCGCCTCCAAGGATGTAGTTCTGTTTGAATATATTAGGACAGTCAAAAAAGACTATGGCGAATTTTGCACGGTGGACCAAAATTCGCCATAGTCTTTTTCTGACCATAGTGACAAGATTGCGAATAATTAAAGAGTCGGTTACTATCGTCACTTCGACAAGCTCAGTGACCGTGTATTATAGCCTGTAGAAGTAACCGTGCATTATGATAAACTCAGAATGTTTTTTGACATATTAGCCTATGGCCAGAATAAAAATAAACTTTCAAATTTTGGTAACGTGCAAAATTTGAAAGTTTCTTTTTTTATTCTGGTCATCCAATAGGAAATCTTTCTCAGTCAGCTCAATATGAAATCATTCATCCTCTTCCACCTTGACGAAATTGACGTAATTCCTCCATTTGTCAATCATAGCGGTCATGTCTTCCGGAAGCTGAGAATCGAACTGAATCCATTTGCCTGTGCCAGGATGCACGAAGCCAAGAGTCTTGGCGTGAAGGGCCTGCCGAGGGCAGATCTCGAAACAGTTCTGGATGAACTGACGGTACTTGGCGTAGATCGTGCCCTTGCGGATCTCCGAGCCACCGTACCTCTCGTCATTGAACAGCGGATGCCCGATGTAACTCATGTGAACCCTGATCTGGTGCGTGCGCCCGGTTTCCAGTTTACACTCTACAACGGTAACATAACCGAACCTCTCCAACACCCTGTAATGCGTCACAGCATGCTTGCCACGTTCATCATCACCGGTGTAAACCCTGAACCGCAGCCTGTCGTTGGGATCCCGCCCGATGTTCCCGTCAATCGTCCCCTCATCCTCCTTTAGGTTGCCCCAGACAACAGCCACGTACCGCCTCTCGATCGAATGCTCGAAGAACTGACGTGCCAGATCCAGTTGAGTCTCGTCGTTCTTTGCCACGACAAGAAGTCCTGAGGTGTCTTTGTCGATTCTGTGCACTAGAATGCCCATCCGTTCGTCAGCCGCTTCTGGACCCTGGGATATTCCCAAATGATAGGAGAGAGCGTTGATGAGAGTTCCCTCGAAGTGCCCGTGCCCGGGATGTACGACCATTCCGGCGGCTTTGTTGACAACGAGGAGGTCATTGTCCTCGTAGACTATATTTAATGGAATGTCCTGCGGCAGAATCTCCAGACCACGGCGGCGGTAAGGCATCACGAAACGGATGACATCTCCTGGCCTTATAATCAGGTTTGCTTTCGCAATCTTTTCATTCACACGCACATAGCCTTCCTTTATGGCGCACTGAACCCTATGCCTGGAAGTGTCCTCAAGGTGCGTGGCCATGTACTTGTCCACACGCATCGGGGTCTGTCCGACATCGACATTGAGCCGGAAATGCTCGAACAT
>ERZ808277.189-NODE-189-length-25042-cov-4.299636_pt1 | contig 25042 bp, 37 predicted proteins | sample MGYA00521240_ERZ808277 | MGnify/ENA primary metagenome ERZ808277 (study PRJEB31516, sample SAMN03275599) | gut metagenome | biome: mammalia-associated habitat; material: feces | host: Papio cynocephalus | place: Kenya | collected 2012-07-17 ... | reverse complement strand
AAAAAAGAAACCGCCTATAGGATCAGCAAGGCAGTTACTTTTTGTAACACTTATTGAACCAACCGTCTACCGGTGGCACTTCTATATAATTATATTAACAAATAGGTTTTTTATTGTCAATATAACTACTTGTCTTTTTTCTCAGCTTTTGTATCTTCTATGTTTTTACATATTGCATAACAGATCATTGTCGGTAGAGCTGCAATACATGCTGACGGTATAAAGCTTAATGGGGACAATGTGTCTCCGAGTGGGTGCTGAAAAAAGGTTTCAAACATAGCGTATTTGTGTCCTCCGGCGAACCATACCAAAGCAGTACTTATCAGAAACACCGCCATGGTTGCTTTGCCTGTTGCTGTTTCAGCTGTTGATACATACATTATGAAACCGAATACAAGTGGTACTCCGGCTATTATACATGCTACTGCTATTGCTCCTGCACTCATGGTATTATCTCCACGCCTAAATCAAAGTTTTCAGGTCTCTTGTTTTCTATAGTATTCCATACTTTCCCATCTTCAACTATCAGCTGATTTATCATTTTCTGATCACGCCATACGAGGAATGAATGCAGTTCCCATGTTGTTTCGAACAGTACTGTCAAATAACCGTATGGTGCATTCAGTCCGAAGATCTGCTGCTGTAGCTGAGTGTAATAATAGGGCGGTATTCCGTAATGAGCAGCCTTGTCTTCTATACTTATGTTCAGCTGTTCATAGTGTTCAGGCAGGTCTTTCCATCCAGTTCTTTCTGAGAATGTTGCAAATGCTGGGTTGTAGTGTTTAACACCGTACAAAGTCACGACTTTTATCTCAGCTGGTATATACTGATAGCTTCCGTCATCAAGAAAGACTTTATCTACAACACCATCAAAATTGAATTTGATGAAAGGGTAATCCTTATGAGAATACATATCTACAGGTTTGATGATATGTCTTCCTATTACCTGAGCGAACTTATGTATTATAAGTGGTTCAAGTTCTCTGCCTTTTCTTACTGCGGATTTATCTCCTACAGCAAGTTCATCGTCTGTGAGGTAGTCACGACATTTTTCTTTGATCAACTCAGATTTTGAAGTATAAGGGTTTACGCCTAATACTATCGATGAGTCTGATGTACCGAGACCATTCTTTCTTAATAAAGCATAATCCTGATTTTCATATTTGTCAATGTCTTTGATGCTGATTTCAAGATCCAGTTCTGATAAGTCCAGAACACCTGCATTTTCATCAGTGAAATCAAAGCCTGAAGTATATTTCTGTGTGAAGTCTACGTTGTCTTTTTCAACTAAATCGTTAATGGTGAGCATGGTTTTTATGTACCTCCTCTTTCAAGAGTTCTATTTCCTGTTCGATAGTCAATGGTGCAGTCACTGGTTCATTGTCAAGAGCACATAAAAATGCTGCATTACATATCAGATGATCCAGATGTCTGAGACCGCTTTCATTATCTCTGCCCTGAGGGTTTTCAATGTAAGCCAGCATGTGTCTGAAAAGAGCGTCTCTATATCTTTCAACTTCAACATCTTTCCAGCCTTCTATGTTACCGTACTTATTCACGCCGTACTCTCTGGCTCGTGCAATAGCTTTTATTGCTTCAGGTGGAACAAGAGTCAGCCTGAGCTTACCTTTATCACTTTTAATAGTTTGATCGTACATTGTTATACGCTCCTTTCGTGTGAGGTTTGTATGTAGGTTTACTGTCATTGTTTCGACAAACGATGTAATGCATAGCATGTCTGAAAGCGTCTCTTGTGTGTACGAGACCTAATGACATGCCTGAGTCTGTATGGATTATGTTGCGTTTGTCACGAAATATGATATGTTCCCTGAATAATAGATCATCAGACCATCTTTGTTTTACAGAAGCAGCAAGTTGCATGGAGTAGGGCTGTTTTAATTTCCAACAGGTGTGTTGGAGTACTCCAAGCAGTCTGCATGTCTCTATTTTTGAGTTAGTCTGATTTGTAGCTTTGTCTCTGTACAGGACATAATCTTCCATAACTACTATGAGTGTGTCGCCATATTTCTTATGGTTTTGTTCTATGAGGTTTATATGAGCGTCCCAGTATTCTTCTGGGCAGCTGTAGTTTTTTGCAGAGATATATCCTCTGGCAATGAGTTTTTCTTTGTAGTTCATAAGGACCCATCCGGTAGTGCCTTTCCCTTCATGAAAGTTACCGGAAGGATCCAATGCAAGGATATGTTTATACATTACTGCATCACTCCTGTTTTATCGGTTATGTAGTGTGAGTTGTCTTCAAGGGATGTTGTTTCTACATTATATACTTCTGGGATAGCTAATACAGTTTCCTGTAATAAGTTTAGAAATTCTTCAAGAGTTTTACCTTCTCTGGTTAAGCATTTAGCCCAGAAACTGTATGTGAGCAGGGCGTACTCCATAAAGCATTCTTGTGCAGTTCCTGAAATGTTTCCGTTTACTACACCGTTTTCTATTTTAAAATTTATCATTTTAATATCTCCTTTAATTCATATATTGAGTTAACTTCTTTTTTATCAGCCCATGTTGAGTTAGTTGCCTCCATATCTGCAACGATAGGGACTTTTGTCTCTTTCCAGTCCTCCATGATTTCTTTGAATTTGAAAAATATCTCAGGTGGATCAGAAGGGTCATATTCCCAGCTGAGTTCATCATGTATCTGCATCTGGAACTGTGACTTTATATTATGCTGTTTACAGTAGTTATACAGTTCGATTATCTTCAGCTTCAGATAATAAGCTGCACTTCCCTGTATCAGGAGATTTTTGAGCTTATGCCCTGAGACGTTATAGTATCTTACATTGAAGAGGTTTGTTGTGTGACTGTACAGCGCAGCCTGTTCATTGCAGTAGTTGTGATATGTTTTGACTCCCGGAAAGGCTTTATAGTAAGCATCATTTATTCTGACACATTCTTCATAAGACTTATCCGGGAACATCTGTCTGATCCGTCCCAGTTCTGCTCCATAGTTTTTAGCAAAGTTGGTACGTTTGCCTATAGTCGAACGTAGTGTCGCAAAATCCGGATGGTCAGGTGTCAGTCCTGTTGCAGCTGTAGTTGTTGCAGCATGTACATCTACAGGTGTCCAGTGTTCTTCAGGATTTTCTTTATGGAACCATTCTTTGTTCCAGTTCTTTATATGCTGTGGATTATTATAATCGAATGGTATACCATTTCTTGATACACACCCATATGGCATATATGCCCGGCACATATTGAAATCCGGATGTCCTATCAATACTGTGTAGAGAGCTTGGAATCTTAGTTCTATCTGAGAGTAGTCCAGATAGACTATTCCGTGCTCAGTTTTTATGATCCTTCTTGGATGGAACAGTTCAGTTCCATCATGTGCTTTTATAGCTTTCTTCGGGAACTGTTGAAAGTCACTTGTTACTCTGCCTGATACAGTGCCTACCTGATTGATGGTAGTGTACAGCTTGTCATTGAATTTCAGTTCTTTCTGGAATCTTATGATGTAAGCAGAGTACCATTTTTCAAGAGTTCTGAGTTCTTGTAAGACTTCGATAAATTGTTTAGCTTCTGATGTATCGTCAAGTTTGTTTTTTAGAATATTGAGAGGTTCGTTACCTGTACTTTGTACATCGAGTTCGTACTTCTCATTAAGAATACGTTTTATAGCAGGATGTTGTCCTACGCCGATTTCTTCTCCTGCCAGTTTATAGAATGTTTTACGCTGTTGGATAATATAGTCTTTCAGTCTGAGTCTTGAATTTTCAAGGTATTCTTTATCAGCTTGGAAGCCTACACGTTCCATTTCATACCATGGTAAAATACATCTGTTTTCGATGTCTATTCCTGTTTCTTGTTTTCTGTTCTTTACTATATGCAGTAAAGAAGCAAGTATCTCAAGTGTGTAGACTATATCGTAGTGTGCGTATTTTATCAGGTTTGCTCTGTTAAGGTCATTGTATCTTATCATGTCTGATTCGACCAGTGCCTGAACTTTGTGTTGCAGATATAAGGGGAGGGAATGGAACCAGTCCAGATAAACCTCTTTTATATCTTCAGGCAGGTCAGATATTTCAAAGATACAGTCTTTGAACAGTTCGTTTATTACTTTGAGTGTAAATGATTTTGCTTCGAACTGCGGTGGTATCTTTGCATTAGATTGATTGAGCATTGACTTCAATCTGGCATTGTATTCCTTTGTGATAGCAGCTTTTTCTTTGTCAAGTATCTTTTCATGAAGTTTGGCATTGTGGTCGATATATCTGGTTGCATATTCTTTAAGACCAAGTGGGGGACCGCCTTCTTCTGTATGCAATGCATCATGTCCGTATCTGATCCAGAACATTGTATCTGTCAGATTAGAACCGAAGTAAGGGTGTCCTATATTGGTCAACATATGCAGGTCAAATTTTATATTGTGACCTGCATACATATCAAGTTTTAATGCTTCTTTATCCCAATATGTGAGGACTTCTTCTGCAAGTTCAAAGTGTGTCTCTCGGTCGATTGCAAAAGTAAATCCTCTCATATTAGGAAAATCCAGAAATCCAAACTGTATCACGAAAGGTTTGTTGTTGATTATATGCAGACCATCAGTTTCAGTATCGACTGCACCGATGGTCGGCTTAACAGCATTGACAATGTTCTTGAGTTTTTTGAAGTCATCATGCGTAGTAATTGTTAGGTTCTCCCATTTGAATTTCAGCATTGATTTCTCCTACTCTTGGAGCGTATGTTCCACGCTCTATATGTCCAAGTCCTCTGCGGAATCTTTCCGTAGGGATGATATCGTGATTATTGAATTTTATGAACAAGGCTTTTGTCATACGATTCAAAGCTTTGTTCAGATCATCCTGAGCCATGCCTGTAGCAGCCATCAAGATATTCTTGCTTGTCGAACTGCACTGTTCCAGTTGCAGGATGAGCATAGGGTTCTTGTCATAGATATCTTGTAAATTGGCAACACCTTCTGCATCAATCGTAGTGTATTGTTTCTCATAATTGATGAATTCTTTCAGTTTGAAAGTAGGGTTGTCATATAATTTGACAAGATAATCTCTGGCAAAATCGACATGTTCATTTTTCACAACTATGTTTTCCATAGTTTCGTCTGAGCTGCATACGTACCCGGCTATAGCTATTGCAAGTCGACTGACTTTTTTCCATGCTTCTGTACCGAATATCTTGATATGTCCTTCGTAACTCTGATTGAGTTCGTTGGCTACAGATACTATGTATAGTTGTGTTTCCCTGTCGATTATTATTTGATCCGCTGTTCTTGACCAGATCCAGCGTATCTTGTCTCTGTATACCTGTTGTTCCAAAGGTTCTTCAGGTATCCATAAGGGGTCTATCTGAGCATTGCCTTTATCAGGCAGTATCACGATCATATCATATCTTGCTATATCTTCAGCAGTTTCAACAAGATCTGTGAGTACTGATATGCCGTTAGGGTAGGAGGCAATACTCTGGATAGAGCCACCTTTATTTTTAGGGTTGGTCAGCGTTATCATTCTGACCATTGCTGGTAATGCAATAGTTCCGGCTACTCTTGTTATCCTGACTTCGTTTGAAGAACGGATGTCTGTGAGTTCTGTTATCACTGAGTTGTTTGATTTACCAAACTCCTCAAAGATTATCAGTCCTCGGTGGTTCTGTGGAATTATACCTGCTCTGGTTTGGAAACCAGAAGGGGTTTTATTACTTCCACCAACGAGACCTGGTATCGTTGCTGAATTACCGGCTAAGCTTGTGAATGTCCCTAAACCGTAAAGGTTTCTCAGACAGTCTGCTGTAGATGATTTACCTGTACGGGATTCACCTACGATGATCGTGTCCAGGTAAGCTCTTATGTTTTTGAATGTACCGAAGTTGAACTGTAGTGGAGTATTGTATGCAAAATCAATAGCTTGTATCAGTGTATTGATTCCGTTGTACCCCAGAAGACCTTTTGTCTTTTCAGTCATAAGTGTGACCTTTTCGGTGAGATTACCGGGGAGGTCCTGGATTTTTTTTAATGACTCTTTTACTCTGTCAGTCAGTTCGAAATTTGTTACTGAGTCATTTGCTTGTTCGGCATTCATTATGAGCATAATGAGCTGCTGTCCTTTATAAGGGTGGGGGACAAGCTTATATGTTATCATGTATTTCTGTCCGGATTCCAGCTTATTGTTGATTGAATAAGCTGTGTATTCCATAGGTTGCGTATTAGTTGTATCTGTTGTTTCGTACATGTCTGTAAGAAAACATTTGAATACAGTGATACGCTCCTGAACAGAAATTTGAACATATTTTTCTTTCTGGAGAATATGTAGAATGTTCCGATAGTTCTTTTTGATAGCTTCTTCCTTGAAGTTGTTGTCTATCATATGAAGGATATCCTGAACGTTATGTTCGTCTAAGATCCATTCTTTGTAGTCTCCTTCCTGCATAAAATCTCCTTCACCAGCAGCTTTGAATTTTTCTGCGTATATGTGTGAAGGGCAGGAAAATGTTGCTTCGGAGATAGCAACTACCTGAACATTGCTTTTCACCATTTTTCCTATATGTTCTGGTTTACTTGCTTCAAGCAGGTCCATAACAGGGTAGTGTTTCTGGACTTCGCTTATGCTTTCATACCAGGGAGTATTTTCAATGTAGTTTATCAAGTCTTCCTTCGTCTTATGATATTTGGTAAAGAAGTCTGTGATGTCTTCTTTATTTTCCAGAATCTCATGGAAGTTTGTGACTACTTTGATATGCTTAGTATACTTGAACAAGGTATTGGCAAGTTTGTATGCTCCTTGTTTACCTGTGTCATCATTGTCATATACTATAGCGACATGTCTGTCTTTGAAGTAGGTTGGCTGACAAGGTGCAGCGGTTTCACCTCCGGTCAAAGTAATAGCATTGAATCCGTGTGTTCTTGCTATAGCCATGTCTTTCTCTCCAGCGCAAAGCAGGGTCATTCTTTCTAATGGTGTTTCGATCCAGTCATCGAAGGGGATCACTAATCCTGTTGGGCAGCCTGAGCGTGATTTTATTTTAGGATTTCCTCCGGGGTTGTACTGTCTCACATCCATCAGATGACCGTACATGAATACAGGGAAGGCGATTATATCGTCTGTGTATTCAGGGGTTTTTATATTCAGTTGTTCGATTACTTCTTTTGAGATACCTAAGTTTAAGGCTCTTTGAAGTGTTTCTTCAGATAAATTTTCAAGACTCCATTCATAGACTGTTTCATCTGAATTGAAACACTTCTGTATCTTTCTTGCCATGTTAGAGTTACAGCCAAGTAGTTTTTGTATCATGCCGAGTTCTGATCCTGAAGCTCCACATGCTTTACAATGAAATAGATTATCTACTGTATTAACATGAGCAGAAGGATGCGTCTCATGGTAAGGTATCCCACTTTCAGTATAATGAGTGAAAGGGCAGCATACCGCCGCCTCTACTTTATCACTCGTTATATCAAAGTATTCTGTTAAGAAACTCATGGCTTAGTATGATGACATTGCTGCTGGCTGTTCCTGTGGAGTATTTACTGGCATTGGATCAGGGAAGTCTATGTCATCCGCTGTATTTGTTGCTGCATCGAGAGGATAGAATATTTCTGCTGAAACATCTACGATACTTCTCTGTGGTTCTTTGCCATCATTTCTTTCTTCTGGTGTTACATCAAGCTTAAGCTGTTTTCCTACGACCATTTTCGTCAGATCCTTTAGTTCGAATTCTCCTGTGATCGGGAGATGCAATGCCTGAATGAATCTGCTCAGCTGGTAACGTGGGAGAGGATGCTCTGACTCTGACAGTATAGCCCAGAGTTTTCCCATTTCTGTAGCTGATGCTTCATCCATGATGTCAATTTCAAGATTAAGATATGGTGGTCTTTCAGTATCCTTCGGCTGTTTCATTTCAGCCTTTTTGATAGTACCTATGTACTGTCCTGTAGGGATCACTGTACCCTGAGCAGGTTTTTCTGTTGGTAATGAATTGAAATTTATAGACATTAGTTGATACCTCCTACTATTGATAATCTGATTGCTTTATAGAAAGCCCTTGTCTGTTCATCAATATATGACATACGTTCTTTGTAGTGCGCTTCCATAGCATGGTAGTCATTTTCCAGTATACGAAGTTTGTCATAAGCAGCTTCACAGTTGTTTTTAAGAGCTTCAACTTTATTTTCTAATCCTGTTATCTCAGATTTGAGATAATTGATAAAGTTTTCTTTTTCCTTGTCGGTCATATTTTTTATTGCAGTATTCATAAGTTCTGCGTTGTCTCTGGCTTTTCTTTTTCTTGTTTTAGATACTGTTTCTGCTTTTTCTGGCTTCTTTTCTTTGTTTTCTACAGGCTCTGCTTTTATTATCTCTGGAACAGCTCTTTTAGGTGCTGGAACAGTAGTTTCAGGCTCTGCATCTTTCTTAGGTAATATGTTTCTTGGTGTTGCATCCATGATCTTATTTTCTTCCATTTTACTTTCCTTTCGTTAGTCTACAGTGAGTTTAATAAATAACGGTTTTAATATATTCAGAGGCATTTCTGTGAGTGGAGTTTCTTCAAAGCCTGCATCTTTCTTTAAAACTTTCCAGATAGCTACTGCATTTGAATGAGTATCCAGATAATTTGTAATGCCTTCAATATATTCTAATCTCTGTTTTTCAAGGATTTCTTCAGGTGAAGTCCCCTGTTCGAGATAATCAGCTATATCCTGACAAAGGGAAGGGGTGAATTCATAGACTTCTCCTTCTTTCAGGATAGCGTATCTTGATTTTACGACTCTTGCTTTCGGATGCTGTACTTCATTGTCTACAGCTCGTCCAGGTGATATCATATGCAGTACAAGGTCAGGTTCATACTTGACATCTGCCTGCATTATCTCCTGTTCACCGAGAGATGTGAGTATCGTTTTACCATTAGCGTCTTTGTCATATTCCATCTTTTCTTTGACTCTTACTGTTGAGATGATATGGCATCTGTGGTCTCTGAATAGCTGGAATAATCTCTGTTTTTCTTCAACGATAGAATCGTCTCCCCATGCAGCATAGCTGTCACGTTCGTATCTCTTATTTGTCTTTTTGAGATTTGCGACCATATCGAGGATACCTCCTTCGTAAGTCCATGCATGTGAGATACTGTCGTTGATGACTACTGAAGCACCACTGTTTAGTGCAGCTTCTTTGAATGCACTGTAGTTACTTGGTTTGTACTTCAGATCCGGTGTAAATTTTCCGTGCTTGAATCCTTTGAATTTATCTCCTATAGAAGCAGGAACATCTACAAACAGGTTTACTGAATTGTTTTCTGTGTCAATGTCAAAGACTTTTGACCAGTCTTTACCTGCAAGGAAATAACCAAGGATCAATGCAAGTCCGGATTTACCTTTACCGGATAAACCTTCAATCAAAATAGAAGCCTTAGACTGTTCTCTGGTAGCTTCTTCAAACTGAAATAAAGGGTTCATTAGTTTTTTCTCCTTTCTTGTAAATAGTACTTATAGTTATTTATTATGTCTGTTTCACTTTTGCGTTGTTCTAAAAGATGATAGAGTTCTTCATCAAAAGTGTCAGCCATCATAAGTTCAATTATTTTATGAGCTTTGTTTTTCTTGTCTGGTGTTGAAGCAATGAATCTGTCTTCAGCCTGTTCTATAGCTCCGATAGGAGGGTACTTATCTGTGAAGATAGTAGTTTCAGCTGCATCCAGAGTCAGTGCTTCTTTTCCTGCATCGATATTGATGAGAAACACCTTGAATTTATGGTTTTGGAAGTCTTTTACGAATTGTCCTCTTTGACCTACAGGCGTAGACCCTATTAGCATCGCCCATGTCGTTTTTAAATGCTCTGCGAGTCTACACAAGTAGGAAGTAAACTTGGAGAATATTATGATTTGTTCCTCCGGATAGTCATTTACATATTGGAGAATCCATTCAGTTTTAGGAGACTTACCTTTTAAGCCTAAGAGACATGGGTCTAGGCATATTTGTCTGTATCTTATAAGTCTGTCCAGTGTTCCTGTTGTGACGATATCTTCAGTTTTATAGGTTTCCTGAAGTTCCTTCAGATATTTCTTTTGTTCTATGGTAGGGGTCAGGCGAACCTTTTCATAGTACTTATCTGGTAACCAGGGCATGACATCTTTTCTTTTTCTTTGAGTTGAGAAAGAGGAGAGTAGCTCCTGTAGTTCTTCAGCTTTACCTGGCTGGAAGTGTTCGTATGTCTTGAATGTTTTTGGCTTTCCTCCGACATATACTGTTTCTTCCTGTATGATGAAGTAGTTTTCAAGGAACTTCCAGAAACCACGAAAATCCACAGGGAACAAAAACCTAAGTATTGAGAATATATCATAAGGTTTTCCTTGTGCCGGGGTTCCTGTAAGTGCCAGTCTGTATGGTATTTTAGTTGTCTTGAATAATGCCTTTGCATTAGCTGACTGAGGATTTTTTATTTTATGAGCTTCATCAAGGATTATCTGTTTGGGTTGTTTTTTCAGGATAGGCTCTATAAGCCCCTTACTTGAAGTTGTTTCTTTAAATGAGTCTATTGAAATCACAAGACCATGTGTCCATGTTTCGACTGCTTTCTGTTTTTGCTTTGGTGTTCCAATGCAGACGTTGCATGGTTTGTTCAGCCAGCGTTTATATTCGTCTCTCCATTGAGTGACGGATGAAGCTGTTGTTATTATCAGAATTTTCTCATCAATTAAATTGCGTAGTCTTATAGTTTCTAATGCTGTTGGTGTTTTTCCTGTTCGTTGTTCATTGAAACAAGCAGAGCAGGGCATAGAAGTCAGAAATCTTGCATCTTCATTTTGGTAATCTCTTAGTTCCATGTTATTCCTCCATTATCCATGTACCGTCATCTGTTTGTTCGATTCCATCTGTATCAACTGTACGAACATTAGGTGCTTGTTTCTGCTCTATATTCAAAGGAACATAACTGTATATAAAAACAGGCCCGTCTTTATGAGATGCTTTTTCATCGAGTTTCTGTAGAGCATTTATAAGCTGTGACTGTCCTACAGAATTCGAATTAGGTGCTCTTGAAACCATCTCATTTATAGCTGCGGATCTTATGATGTTCATTTCTGAGGTGATGTAATCTACGGTACGAGGATCCATAAGGAATTCTTTCCATATGAAAGCATCATTTATTCGAGTATGTTCAGCTAACTGATAATGGCTGAGGTAAAGTCCGTCTTCTTTTAAAGAGGTGAAGATTTTCCAGCATTCTTCATACTGACCTTTTGTGAGTAGCATTTATATACCTGCTTTCTTGAATATATCTACAAGTTTCATGAATTTGTCTATCTCCTGATCTTCGTCTATTGCGAGTCGGGGAGTAGGAGCGAAGTCTTCTTTTTTCGCCTTTATAACATAAGAGACTGCTTGTTTTGTTTTCTTAACATAAGCTGCAATATCTTTAAGAGGATACTCCATCAAGTTAGCTAACAGAATCAATTCAGTCTCATGGGGTAGGTAATATGGATCGCCCAACATTTTACCTGAGATGCGTTTAAGTACATCGTTTTTCACAGTACCTATCTGAGAGATAGCTTCAATGGATAATACTACATCCAACATATTTTTCCGTATTTGAAATATATCGAAGCAGAAGTAATAGAATCTTACTTCTACCCATCTACGCTTATGTTCCGATAGGATCATAGGTGAGGGCGATACCTGTTATTAAATTATGTTGCATTTTGTTTTCCTCTTCTTATAGTTTTTAACGATCATTACTGTACAAGTTTTGTAAGATCGTCAAAAATGGAGAGCGATCTCATTTTTGACTGATCTTATGATAACTGTTTATGGTGTGTATACTTTGTTGAACCTTGCTTATAAAGCGAAGGCATTACTGTAACATGATTATGTTAAGTAATAATCCTAATAATCGTTTTTTTTTGAACACTCTTTATTTGTTGAGGGAGGTGTTCACACGAACCTCGACTTCCTGACAGGAGTCGAACCTGTGGCGCCTTTGCATAAACTCGCAAGCGTTCTCACCGCTGAACTACAGGAAGATGATGAGAGCTTTCTGTTCAGAAAACTCTCTGCTGTTATTGTTTCTTGGACAGCTCCTCAACTGCATGTGTATAATGATGCAGATTTTTGTAAATTTGTACATAAAAAATAAGGCTTTAAAATCAAATAAAGCCTTATCATAAATGGAAGTATTAAGTTGCTCTTCAACAAGATTGTATAAGTGGTTTCTTAAAGTAATAACTTATATCGGTATTAACTATTCCGATAATTATGATTTACTAGAGAACTTCAATACTTTTCTTTATGAAAAAGATCTTTATTTGGTTTTTTCTTATTATACATCGAAACAGTATTTTATACAATACTTAACTTTTCATAACTGAAAGAGTGCGAGAAATAGTATTGCCGTCGGCAGCCTTTCGCTTGCTGGCGTAGAACGTAGTGAATACGCCGCAGCGAAGGCGGCGGAGGCGAATCTATTTCAAGAAATTCATTTGGAGATATTCACATTGTTGCAGATTAATTTTAAATTGAATCTTCTTGATAGTTGTTAGATAAAATTCGGTTATAACGGTTGTTATTTGAATTATCAAGATATCCTTATGAAAGAGTTAAGCACGTTTTACTGTGCTTGTAAAATATCGTCCATTATTTCTGTGTCGATAAGAAGGAATGTGTTATCAGTGCTGAACATTTTCTTTGCTGATTCTTTTGTGAGTACTGCCCATCTACCGGTAGGGTATAGGTTGTCCTGAATAGGAGGGCGCCCATCTTTAAATGGATCTGTTGTTACTTCAACAACTGCAACACCCTTGTCCATCTGTTCTTTACATGCATCACATGGCTCATAATCAAGTACTGTGTATTTTGGTGCTTCTATGTCATCAGGAAGTTCTCCTAGAAGTGCAACTTCATTTTTCTCATTTCCGCAGAAGAAACAAACTGGGATCGTTGGATTTACACCGTGTTTTTTGCTGTGTTTGATTGACATTGTTAGTTCTCCTTTATTTTATAAGTTCTTTAGCTTTAGCGAGTAGGTCTATATTGAATTTCTCATTGTATTTCTGAATGGTTTTGTTTACGAAGTCTGGTTCAAAGCTTCTGTAATGCGATATAAGGCCAAGCATCTTTTGTATTTCGTGAATATCCCATTCTTCACCGATCTGACAGAAGTTGAATAACATCGCTTTGAATTTATTGTTTTTTTCGTGCCCGGCTGAAAGCTTGTTGTCTTTGTTGATGATTATACCGAGATGATAGTTTCTACCAGCTACGCTTCCAAATCGTGTTTTGTCAGGATTGATTCTCAGAGGCGCACCCCACATTGAGAATATGAATTCAATTTCTTTTATGATTTCTTTAGGATCAAATTTTTCTTTGCATGAGATTGTTATATCATCTGCATAACGTGTATAGACATAGTGGTGTTTTTTGTAATTATGTAGTTTTCCTGTGATATCATAGTCGATAGGAACCATTACGATATTTGACAGGGTAGGGGATAGAGCAGACCCCTGTGGCATTCCTGGCTCTGTTCTCTGAAGATCGTGTAGACCATATTGTATGATATCTTCTAATCTTTCTTCAGGAATAAATCTGAAAGGGTAGACTTCATTCAGCATATTCTTAAGGAAAGTTTCATTTATTGAAGGGAAGAAGTCTGTCAGGTCAATATGCAAGTACCATTTGGATTCATTTTTCTGATGCTGTTTATTGGCAGTTACAATACTTCGCTTTGGTTCGTAAGCATGTGCTGCTTTGTGAGACTGTACTTTGAGGTGTTGTTTTATGTATGTGTTATAAATACGCTGTATAAGTAACAGTTCTTCAGACGGTGCATATATTGGTCTTCGTTTTGTAGGATCTGATTTTTTAGGTATCGTATAATATCTGTAGTTGTCTTTTATTCTATCGTAAGGTAATGGTTTTGTAGGAAAAGGGAAGCTAGTATCTTTTCCTAAGGTTCTGTTATATAACCCTTGTGCATATGTTTCGTTCACTTCTACAGTAACTTTTTTATAGAAGTTCTCCATGTCGGGAGTGTATGTCATAAATGGGTTTTTAAGAAGTTCTTCGAATGAGACTTCTTTTTTTGATGGTCTTAATACTGTTAAGTACATTTTACATTCCTTTCTGAAAACTATTAAACTAATTAGGTTTAGTAACCAGGTTTTTCTTGAGGAGAGATCTTATGAGATGAGATTTTTATAACTTTGAGGTTTATATTTGGTCCTTGTTTTGTAGATGTTTACATCCGTCCCATTCAAGTTGATGCACACATCTTATTGGTTCTGGTTGTCTAACCTTCGATTCTTAGTTGTGCGTTTGGGACTTTGAATGCCATTCTTCTCTCACATTGCTGCTCATTGATTATTAATCGAATGCTTCTAATCTATGGTGATTAGAAAAATCCTTTAATAGTTTTCGTGTTTTATTTACATAGCTTCAAAGAAGTAGCTATAAGGTTCGCATATTATCAGATGTTTGACTTCCTGAGTGTTGATAAGGTTCGTGAAATTCACAATGCCCATCTGTGCTGTCATTCTCACTACTGGTGATACGGATAGTTCAAATCCACATGCACTTACGGGAGTATTTTTCTTTGCTTCATCATGACTAAAATTCAGTGATGTTTGTAGACTTTTCTTATCAAGCATCTTATGCCAGTCAGCATAGTAACACTGACCTTGTAATAGTGTAGTTCTAAAGTCAAAGATAGCTTCTATCGCTCCATTGTATATGTTGTTATCGACAATAGCTTTTCTTACTTCAACGTTGTCTACACACATGAACACGTATCCGTTGAGTACTGTGGTTGGTGTACATTCACCTTTCAACGTTATAGTGTTCTTTGTTTCAGGGTTGATGTTGTAGAGTATTTCTGCAAGTGCTTCAGTTTTCTTTTTGCCTATATGTTCCTCAGTAAAGAGCTGGTTAGCTATGTTGTGGCTTTCTACGATATCCATATCCCATAATGTGATATTTTTGATACCATAACGTACAAGAAGCTCAGCTACATTACTGCCGATCGAGCCACATCCTATGACATGGCACTGTTTGTTTACATTGTTAGGATCGAAAAAATCTCTGCTTTTATTCAAGTCCATAACGTTCTCCTTTTAAAAAATTTCTTCTGTAATAGTTTGAACCTAAGTAGTTATGGTGTGCTGGCTTAGGTGCTTTGCATTTTGATGCCATCTCTTTTTTACATGACTCGATGATGTCTCTATCATTGCTGTCTGTTATGGTTATCACCAGATCTTCTTTTGTGTAAAGAATCTGTGTTCTGTAATCATACAAAAGAACACACATCTCATGTCTCTTGTTGAGGATCAAGAAGAGGTAGTAGTCGCCATCTTCTATCTGAGCGAGAAGGTCTTTCTGGTACTGGTCGTCTATACCTGAGCTATATACAGCCATATTGACGTGCGAGTGACCGTGCATTCTTAAATCTTCTATTTTAAAATCAGGATTTGAGAGTAGGGAGGTCATCCATTTGCTGTATTCATCCTGTTCAGTTGTTGTGCTTGCTCCGGTATTTATCTGAGGAAATATGAGTATGTCGTATATAGTGAATGTATGGGTCATAATGTTTCTATCCACCATACCGTGCCAGCTTATCTCGGTATCAGATAGTGCTACCAGAGTCTGCATCTTGAACCATATGTCGGTCGGTATCTTGATAGTAGGTTTCGTAGTTTTTTCAGCTAAGTCTTTATTGAAACGTTCATAGCTAAGTTGTAATTCTTTAAGACGAGTGCATGTGTCTAACTGATCTCGAACGTCTTTAAGTATCAGTTCTTTTTCATCTTTATTCAGTCTGAGTTTCTCCATTATTTTTCTTTCTCCTTTAGAATATCGTTAAATGATGCAAATTCTTTTGTCTCATTATTCTGAAAACATTTATGTGAAGGATGTTCTATTAAACTCTGTAAAAGAGTGTTCATTACAGCTCCATCTACTACATTGAGATTTAATACTGCTGCTGTAATCTGATCTATGCAGCCTATGTAGTCACCTGTTTCTTTCCAGTCATTGATTGCATTACTATGATTACCTAAACAACCATAATGATCTATATGTGGATGAGGTATAGTGTTAAATTTATAAGTTGCCAAACTAGCGTGTGGACTTATCTGAAAAGACTGTGGTTTATAGTTTATAAAGCATTCTGTCCATATCACGTATTTTCTTTCTTTGAGTATTTCAAGAAAAGCTTTTCTTTTACCTGTTATTGCGTTACGTATAAGTGGATCAAGTAAGCTGTCATCATAGTAAAGAAGAGGAGCTTTGTAGTGTAACTTTAATGTATCTTCGGTATCTCCTTTTGAGATATCTGTTATGTATGGGTGATGCATAAGGTAGTGTATGATCGTATTTACATCAAAATCATCTTCCGTAGTACGTAATCCATGACATTGTAAAAGGTCATCGTTTAAACGACTGATCATAAGAGTAAGTTGATTTTGTAATGAATCTATTTGCTGTTGGTATTTTATAATACGTTCTTCATATATTGCGATGAGTCGTTCTTTATCTGATATGAAGTAGTTCTCAAGGAAAGCAAATTTCATTCTTTCCAATTCTGGATCACTGAGGATATCATTTAAAGCCTCTTGTGTTTTAATCAAATCATCATCTATCAAAGCATCGAAGAAGTCAAATAGTGCCGGGGTACAGTCGGTATAGTACTCTTTGAAAATCTGGTACTGCATTCTTTTCAATTTGTACAAGTTGTCCCATGAAAGGGTCTGATTTGTATACACGTTAAGTACATTGTCATTCAGTCCGATTTTTATAAAATGATGTGAGTTCTGAGTCATTACAACTTCCATACCTGTAAGATGCTGCATACGATCATCGAAAGGAAGCCAATCACCTCTTGATCCTTTTTGTATACGTATTCTGAAATCTGCATCGCGTCCTGTGTCTATTATAAGGTGTCCATTTACCATGTATCTTAAAGTATATCTAGGCTTATTTTCTCTGTGTATCATACATGCGTCTTCTAAAAGCATACACGTATGTAGAAAATAATTATGTTTTTCGGGTAAGCCGTAATACATAAATAATGCATTAGTGTGTTGTCCCAAAATATTTCCTAAAGTATTCCTGATTTTTATAAAGTCAGCAATGTTGTTATCATCTTTTTCATGAGGGATGTGTGACATTTCTATTTTCATGTAGTTTTCCTCCTTTAAAATAATAACAAGGAGCTGATATGATATTCAGCTCCCTATTATTACTTCAATCCTCCGTCAGCTTTTACAACTGAGACAAGGATACATCTTTCAGTGATGTTGTGATCAGCGAAAGTTTTATTAATGTCGGCTCCTGCGATAGCTAATCCATCGAGATGGACACCGCCTCTTGAGTAGTCGATGTTATTTTCTTCGAGAACGCTTTTGATTGTTCTGGAAGGGTCTACTGTGATTGTTTTTCTGCTAAGGTTTGTTCCGATTATTACCTGTATCATTATGCTTCGCTCCTTTCTTCTGCTTCGTCATCCATTCCTTCTTCGTCGTCAAGGTGAATGTTTCTTGCAACTCTTTCTTCGATATTCTTCAGTTCACCTGATACGAGACTTACCTGAGTTTCAACCTGATCGATCTTATCGAGGATAGTTGCAAAGTTTCTTGTGAGATATTCTCTTTCTGCAACAGGATCTGAGTGATCGATGTTGTTATCAGCTGTAACAAATACTCTTCCTTCAGCATCAGTAGAAGGGAAGCATATGCCGTACTGGCTTATTGATGCATTGCCAAGTGCGATTGCGAAGATTTCGTTGTTTTCTTCATCTTTGATCTTCAGTGCTTCAGGTTTGAAAGTAAGGGCTCTTTCAATTTCTGCTTTTGTCAGTCTTGATTTAATCTGGAGAGCGTCTCCCATTACGTTCAGTCTTGCCATGTTCATGACTCCTTTCATTTAATTGAATGTATTTATTGTTTCAGGTTGAGCGAGAAACTCACAAAACCCAAAAAGAACAAAAACCAAAAAATCGCCTTTGATCGGCGATTATTTTTTACGGAATGTTATTTTTGGAAACATCGATTCTCGTTCTCTTTCTTCAGGTGGAGTTTCGATATCTGTTTCCGTTAAGTGCAGCTCTGTTCTCTTTTTTCGTGCACCGTTTACTCTCATATCAAGAGAACCATCTTTTTTTAAAGCAGGTTCTTTCGGTTTTAATTCTGGTACGATTTCTTTTAGTTTTTCATAGTATCTACTGTTACTGGAAATACCGTTTTTATTCCAGCGATACAACTGAGCTGTGCTTATATCCAGTTCTTTAGCAACTTCTCTGTAATCAATACCTTTTTCATCGAATAGTCTAAATAACATTCCTTCACCTCTTGTTGATAATTTCATGAGTACTCATTTATATCATACAAGGCTTCATTTGTAAAGGTACTTACAGAGTTATTTATGTCATCCAGGTAGCTCATATTATCATTGATAGCTGCATAGATAGACTGTAATACACACTGTTTGTTGCCATTGTCGTACCATGCACAGTCTCTTATGCATAGACGTGGATCGTAGGATGCACCTTCTTTAGGTGGATTGAATCCAATCACGAAAAGAGGGCAGTAGCGTTTGTTGCTTTTCATATTATTTTCCTCCGTGTTTATTTATTTTTGCAAAGAGGTTACTCCTGTAAGCATCGTGTACAGGTGAGTACTCTCTTTTGAAAGCGTCTTGTTGACGTTTATATTCAGTTTTTTCTTTTGCATATTTTTCACACGTATCATGACATGCGAGGTGTCTTTCAGGTGGTTTGCAGTTTTTGCAGCAGTTCATAACTGCCTCCTTGTTATAATTGCTTCCTGCTTACAGAAGTTGTATTATCTGCAAGCAGGATATTGAATAAGGAAGTAAAACAAAATGCACAAAGAACAAAAACCAAACAACTATCGAATGAATTCTTTAGAGTAGGGAAGGGATTCCATCCATACACAGAAATCTATCCATTCTGATGAGCTGTCGTATCTTTGTTCTTTGTATATTTTTCTCATTGTGTGGTAGTTTATAGTAATCAGCCGCTGCTGATTATATGATGTAGGTAGTAGCTGTAATAGCTGATCCATATAGACTGGTTCTCTGGTTTTCAGATACGCTGTTCGGTATCTGTTCAATGCTTCTATAACGTACTTTAGAACTTTTATGGCACTCTGATATACAGCATCATCTCTGTAATGTCTTTTGAAAGGTACAAGATCATCAGCTGTAAGGAGCTTTTCATAACTGAAGTCTTCTATAGTGAGAGGGAATCTTTGTAAATGATCCAGCAGATGGAATTTGTTATGTACTTTGATATGTTCGTAGTTTTCAAATTCCTGCCACCAATAGAGTGGGGCAATCACATCAGCTGAGACTATCATTGTTTTCAGAAAGTCCGTTTCGTCTTTTTTCTGTTCGATAACGCTTTGCATTATTCTGAGATCACGTTCTCCGATCAGGTAATGGACTTTATGGTGCTTGTCTATCTTTTCACCGCTGTCTGATTTTTCCCATGAGAAGAACGTGTTCACGAATCCTTTTACAGTTGGTGCAATACTGTATGTTTCAGGGTATTCTATACGGATCATACTTATCACTCCTTTTTCTTTGGTTTCTTTTTATCAGGCTTCTTTATTTTGTTATCCAGTTTTGCTAAAATTGATTTGTGTTTCTGAAACTCTGTTTTCTTCATTGTTTAATCCTCCATTGTTATAAGTTCTGAGTAAGGTAATGATTCTATTGCATGGCAGAAGTCGTGCCATTCTGACAGCTTATGATTTTTACGGGCGTGATACATGTTTCGTAACACCTGATAGTTCAGCATCACTGTAGCTCTCTGATTATAGCTTTCTGGTAATAGCTGTATCAAAGCACGCCAGTATTTCTTGTCGTTGGTTTTTATGTATGTCTTTCTTAGTTCTTCACAGGCTTCTACAACACACTGTATATTTTTAGGATCATCACAGCTGAAGTCATCTGTAGTAAACTCTTTGCTGTGTATCTTGTGCATCGTACTGCAACTGTTACGGACAACACCAATTTTATATGTATCGAATTCTTTCCACCAATAGAGTGGGGCAGTAATATCCATAGATACCATTATCATTCTCATGAACTTTGAATGGTCTGTACCTGCATCAACGAGAGATTCCATTAAGGTGTAATCATCTGATCCGACCGTATAAGCTGCACTCCTCACACCTTTTATACTTTCCTGCCAATATGAATCAGAATTTTTCCATGAGTTCATAGGATTTCTCATTCCTCTGATAGCAGGTATAAGTGTAGAGCCATGAAGTGTAAGTTCTTCTATTTTTATCATTTGTTCCTCCTTAAAATTCCATCAATGTTTCCATTGCAGCATTTAGTGTTTTGAACTGCTGAAATGAAACAGTTTCAATACTGTGTGTATCCCAGTCATAATGTCTGATAGAATATAGCCGTTTTGTCCGGTCAAAGTTATCTTCTGATGTGATAAAGAATTCATTATTTATAAGTTCCGTTTCTATCTTTGAACCCCAGCAATGCATTGTGTCCTTATCAAAGAAATGTTTTCCTGCATCTTTATGGTCTTTTACCACAGCTTTCATTTTTAGTGTATACTTCATTCTTTCACCTCCTGGAGCCAGTAGTCCTTGTGGCATTTTATACAAGAATATGCACATCTACCAAAATTTTTATCAATATGTTTGGGACAAATATTTATAACCGAGTCGACCAGCTCTGCCTCCGGAAACAGCTCCAAAAGCTCATCCTGCCGTGTCTTCTTCGGTTTGGGCTCCCATTTGCTTGTATAGCAGTTTGTACATACCGCACATGGATATTCACCTTCTCTTTTATCCTCGTATTTGCAGCCCATACAGCCTTTTAGTTCGCCGTCATCTTCGTGGAGCCATTTGATGAATTCTGTATCACAATCTATCTCATCTCCCCTGTTAAAACTACAATCTTCACATTCTATAGTTCCACAAGAAACAATTTTTCCATCGCTAAGTGCAACGCCATTCCTTGTATTTAATAATTCGCTTTTGTATTTTTCAAAATTTGTCATTCTGGGTTCCTTTCTGATCAATAAGGATCTGTAGAACGTCTACAACCTTTGTTGTATGCTGTAGTCCACAGAAGCCTTAGTATAGTTTCTATATTGTCATGCTGGTCACGTTTATCAGGAACATGTTCATAGGTGTCCTGAATAAGTTTGATGTAATCATTTACATCCTGTCTTGTGAGAGACGATGATGCTCCTCCAGCCATTACTCTGTACCTTCCTTACTTATCATACTGATGTAACTGTCTATTATATCTTTTTCAAAATCGTCACAGTAGATCTCAAAGTGAATGAGGTTATCACATTCACTTGATTCATATTTGATATGGTGCTCAGACAAGAACCATTTGAGTTTAAATGCGTCTACATGACTGAGTTCGACGTTGTAGTATCTTCTTCGCATGGTGTTTCCTCCTCTTTGGTTTCTTCTGGGATATCTTCTATTGGTTCAGGTTCTGTGAGAGTGGTCTGTTCCTGTTCAGGATGATTTGCTTCAATAAGCTCCAGATCTTTTTCTTTCAGGAAATCTGAATATTCATAGTATTTTGATTCACCACTGGTTTTCCAGCCGTGGTTGAGTTTGTCACGACAGGAATCACAGACTTCATTAGGGAGACAGGTACAGGGTAGGGTGTTGTCCATATACCAGTCGATTTCTTCAGGACCATATACATGGCATTTTACCCAGCCATAACCGTACAATCTGTAGTAAGATTCTCCGCATACATCACAGAGTGTATCTGGCTCAGCTACCTCCTGACCGCATTCAGGGCAGAAGTAATATTTTTCATCAGGTTTATTTTTAGACTGTGCTGCTGGTTTTGTAGTTATAGCTGTTGTGACAGGCTGTTCTTTTTCTTTTTTTGTTACAGCTTTTGTTTTAGCAGCTGATGCTGTTTCTACTGTAGGGATGTCTTTATTAGGCTCACTACAATATGCTAAGCATACCATTATCAAGCCTATCACTACTGCGGTTGTTAAATGTTTCATTTTTTCCTCCATTAAAAAGGCATTGCAAAGGTATTGCTGAGAACTTCTATCTGTAAGTCTGAGAGTGATTCAAATTCTTCACTATCAGGTGGTGCAGTGCAAAGGAAGAAGTCTCCGTGGATAATGTCCACGACTCTTCCATTGACTTTTAATGGCCTGTTAGGCTGCTGAGTAAATTTACCTTCTTCATTACATACAAGAGCTATGTTAGGATCATCGAAAGGGCATATCATTTCGATATATCCATCAACCAGTTCCTGCATTGCTTCTAAAGTGTTGTCTATTTCTACTACTTTCGGTTCTTCATTGACCTGTACATAAAGTATTTTCATATTTTCCTCCTTAAAAGGTTTCTTGGAGGGGAGGGTAGAACACGTAAGACGGCTTAGTATCTGTTGGCTGTGATACTTACCTCAGAATGGAACAGACATGTTCCGGTTGGATTGTTCTAAGAGAGTGCTCTGCCACCTCTCCCTGAAACTATATCTAAACTTCCAAAAAGTGTTTGAGATTGATGGAGATACCTTCGAGAAGGTAGTGGAGGACCTCTCGATGGAAGGAATGTTGGAAGTTCAGATGCGTGATGTAATTTATGCGAAGCTCATCTGATCTGTGGCTTCTGTGTATTCAGCGTTGAAGCTGATGTTAGTGTAAACCTGCTGACGCTTTTCGTCTTCACGTCTGTACTTATGAGCGATTATCTTTGTGCCAGCAGCCTTATTGATTTCAAGGTCTGAATAGCTTTCAACTCCAAGCTGAGCTGTAAGCAGATCCAGCTGGTAGTTGTTTTCATCAAAGATCGGTATGAAAAGTGGGCGATACTCATTTATGTATACCCATGCGCCATCTACGTTGCCTTCATCGTTCTCTCTGTATTTGATTTCTTTGAATGTAACTTCGTTTTTACCCATAGGCATTGACCTTATAACGGCCGTGTTTCTTAATTCGTTGATATTCATTGTTTTCTCCTTATCTACCTGTTACACAGGATTTTTAAAACTGAAAAATTCAAAAAGAACAAAAACCAAAAATGATTTTGTTTAAAACTTGTTTAAATTTGATTAATTTTAATCAAATTTTGCTTAATTTAAACAACATGTCATAAGCATCATCGATACACGTTGTAGTGAAGATGACTTCATGTTTGTTGTTTACGATCATATACTGATTATCTTTACGTATTAACTTCATTTCTTTGTTATCTCAAATGTGTAAGCTATAACTATCAGGAACAGGATCATTGCGACTGTTCCACCATTAGGCATCATGTTTGGAATCATTTTCTTTACCTCCTAAAAATCACAAAGTATAAAAACCAAAATGTTTCTTGATTTCGTGGGGGGGGGGCTGTCATAATAGATAATATATAGTCATTTTTATGTAAGTTAGGAGAGGATTTGTATGAGTTGTTTTAAGGATTATTTTAAAAGAGCATTTGATTTTAAAGGTGTATCGACAAGGAAAGAATACTGGTTGTTACAAATATTTGTTTTCTTAGTTTCTTTTTTCGGGATGTTTTTTCCGACGGGCGGCGTATTATTGATGGATGAAGGTTATGACGTGTTAGGGGCGATTGGAATGATTATTGGTTTTCTTATTTGGGCTGCTTTATTGTTTCCCGATCTTGCGCTTATATTTAGAAGATTACATGATGTTAATATGAGTGGGTGGTTTATTTTATTAAGCTTTGTTCCTCTTGGGAATATTGCAGTATTCGTAATGTTGCTTTTAGACACAGAACCTGTAAATAATAAATGGCGAGAAAATGATGTGAAACGGGGGCGTTGGGTGAAGTATCTTGATGAAGATGATTCTTTTTAAAAATATACTTGTTTAACATGTAGTGTTATGGTATAATATCTTGAAAGAGAGGTGGTGTATTATGCCAATCACTGAAGCTCAATATAGAGCGAATCAAAAATACCATGCAAAGGCTTACGATAGAATGAATATCGTTCTTTATAAGGGCGAGAAAGATACCCTGAGAGACTATGTTTTCTCCCAGGGCTATACTCTAAATGGATTCATTAGAGAAGCTATCATAGAAAAACTTTCTCGCATGGAGGCTCCCAAAGAAACTCTCCAGAAATGGTAAAGAGTTTCAGGGGAACCAACAGGAGGAACAAAGCACCGATCGCTACACAGCATCAATAGGCACAGTCCTGAAAGAGTGCTTTGTCCACCTCAGCGTTCTGAGAGGGTGCTCAGACCCCTCCAGCCAACGCTTCAGAAAATATAAAAAACCGACGTTAGTCGGTTTTTATACATTCAGTTTTAGGAAGACGGCTTAAACTCCATCTAAAGGAACTTTGATTTATCTTATAAAGTCGTCTTCTTTTTCATTGTAACTGTCATCAAAGTATCTGTCATAGGATACTAGCAATAGTTTCGGTATCCGAAACTTTCCGCAATGCTGGCAAGTTACATCTTCTGATGTCTCGGGTATCTTTGCAACTAACTGATTGAAGTGCTCCAAGTTAGTTACTTCTTGCTTGATATCGAATTGATGCTTTGCGATTCTGATAGGTTTACCGCAATGTGGGCAGATTTGAAAGTCGATATCAACAAAGGTCCCCAAGTCCTGCATCGCAATGTCAACGTACTGTTGAAAAATATCTAATTCTTCTTTTGTTGGTACCGCTCGATTACTGTTATACGATTCAGTAGCGGTGAACTGTTTGTTAGTTTTAGGAAAAACAGTATAACGTGTTATCCATTCCTTCTTTTGCTCGTCGAAGATATCCTCACGATATATATAATCATGCTCTTTTGCATATTCGGTATGATTGTATGCTTCAAAGTCATCGTGAAACGGTCTAGTTGAAAAACTGAAGTCAATACTATCCTGCCAAAGAGATAACAGTATTTTTTCATTGTCAGATAATTCACGGCGTTGATTTTCATATTTGAATGTATCCATTGTGAAGTATTCAAGATTACTTGTGATGATACCCACATTTTTACAGTGATTCTCCCACGCAAAAGCATATTGTTTTATGTCTTTATTTTCCCATGCTTCATAGGGTGCTACCCACTTTGCACTTTTTTCTTTTGTGATACCTTTG
>ERZ808277.187-NODE-187-length-25255-cov-5.499643_pt1 | contig 25255 bp, 20 predicted proteins | sample MGYA00521240_ERZ808277 | MGnify/ENA primary metagenome ERZ808277 (study PRJEB31516, sample SAMN03275599) | gut metagenome | biome: mammalia-associated habitat; material: feces | host: Papio cynocephalus | place: Kenya | collected 2012-07-17 ... | reverse complement strand
TGGCAGGTCGTTCATTCTCCCGTTCTTCCTAAGTGGAACTACCTCATCAAACCTAGCAACTGATGCAACTTATTTTTTACACATTACTTTACACATTACTATAGCGTAAATCATTCGTAATCCCACGCAAAAAACTGTGCGAAGTAACTCCGGTCATTTTCGGTAACGATGTCCATTCTATATTCTGAATTTGACACAACAGGAATTACCATAGTACCAATAGAGCTGTTTCCGGCATATCCCTGAATTTCACCAGTGGTCAGATTCTCCAAAGAGACACGGTCACGGTTCCGAGGTTGGACAAGAAAGACAGTTCAAGACTGTTCGTGAAAGGATAATAGAAGCACACAACTTGAACTTTAGCCGGAGCGTGATTGCCCTACACTCATATAACAAAAAAAATGGGAAACCATATAGGAGTTTACTAACTTTTTACTTATTATACTGGCACTAAGGCAATTACGGCAAAATAAGTATTATAGTAGCAATAATTTGTCTGTCAACGACTTATGCACAATTGTAGTCAACGGCTATATAATTACCAAAAAATGTACGACCTATTTTTTGTGCACCAAATAGGCAATTGGTACAGGTAGAGCATTGCTGGTGCACCAAATAGGCCAAGACCCTCATTGGTACAAGAAACGCACTTCTGATGTACAAACATGGCCAAACCATCCTATGAAATAATTGCGCCGGCATCTTTTGTCATGATGTCACAAATGTGAAGCAATTTGTGGAAGAATATAGTGATTGAATATTAAGAAAATGCTTAACTTTGCACTAATAATCTAATTAGAAGAAACCAAAACGTTTTCAAGAATATGAACACAAAAGAATTCGTCAAATGGGTGCTGGCCGTGCTGTGCGGCCTGTTCATCTGGGGCATTGTGAAGTTCATCATGTTCTTTATGATGCTCGGGTCAATGATCGCCTCCGCGGCGTCATTCTCCGGAGGCTCCGGCGCAGCCATTCCTAAAGAAGGGGTCCTGCTGATGGACATGTCCAGATTCGCTGTCGCCGAACAGACCCAGGAAAGCAACCCACTTACCTCAATCCAAGGCAACGAGGTAGCACTGGTCGGACTCTATGACGCGATTACAGCCATCCACAAGGCCGCCGAGGATCCTGGAGTACAATACATTCTCGTCAAGACTGACGGAATCGCCACCAGCCTCAGCAAACTGGAGGAACTCCGCAAGGCTCTCACTGATTTCAGGAAGAGCGGCAAAGCGGTGATAGCATACGGCGAGGCCTTCACGTCCGGAACCTACTACCTTGCCTCGGTGGCCGACAAAATCTACACGACCAGCCATCACGGAGGCAACACCTTCATGCTTGGAATCAGCGGCAGAATGCTGTTCCTCAAAGACTTGCTGGACAAACTCGGTATCAATTACCAGCTCATCCGCCACGGAAAGTACAAGAGCGCCGGCGAGATGTATGTCAAGAATGCTCCAAGCCCTGAGAATATGGAGCAGAATCAGGCTATGATAGATTCGATGTGGGACACCATCGTAGCCGAGACGGCTGAAAGCCGGGGCGTGTGCATGGATTCACTCGACTACTTCATCGACCACCTCTCAATCGCCCTTCCGGAGGACATGGTCAATCATAATCTGGCCGACGGGGTCCTTTCTGTAGAGGAGTATAAGGAAAAACTTGCGGACCTTGCGGGCAAGGACTGTTACAAGGACGTGAAATTCATTCCGTTCAGCGACTATGCCGCGGCTAAGGCCACTCCTAATCTGACCGCAAAGAAGAAAATCGCAGTCATCTACGCCAACGGGAATATTCTGGAGCAGGACGACCCGAACAACATCAGCGGCGACCGTTTCGCAAGCATCATCGCCAAGGTGAGAGCCGACTCCACCGTCAAGGCTGTCGTGTTCAGGGTCAACTCTCCTGGCGGAACTGTGCTGGCAGCCAGCAAGATCAAGGAAGAGATAGACCTCACCACAGCCGTGAAACCGGTCATCGCCTCTTACGGAGACTATGCGGCTTCCGGCGGCTACTGGATCTCGAACAGCTGCGACCATATCTTCACAAACGCCACGACACTGACCGGCTCGATTGGTGTGTTCTCCGCCATCCCTGAGTTCGGGAAGACCCTCAAGGACATAGCTCACGTGAATATGGTTCCTGTCAAGTCCCACAAGCATTCCGACATGCTTTCGCTGACAAGGCCGTTCGACGCTGAGGAGACAGCCTGGATGCAGGTCTATGTGGACGACATCTACAACAACTTCGTCAGCATCGTGGCAGAGGGACGCGGCAAGACATTCGAGTCTGTGGACGAGGTCGCTCAGGGACGTGTCTGGACCGGCGCCAATGCTCTCGAGATCGGACTTGTGGATGAGATCGGGACGTTGGAGGATGCGATAAGATACGCAGCCTCGATGGCCGGAGACTCCGATGTCGAGAATTGGGGCATCGCCAGTTACCCGAAACCTTTGACCGCGATGGAGCAATTGCTCCAGCAATTCGGAAAGACCACGAATCCGGAAGAGGCTATGGCCAGCGTGCTGGACGGCACTCCGTTGGAGGGAGTAGCCAGGAATCTTCTCAATTGGCAGAGAACTTGGACCAAAGGACAGGGTGATCTTGTCTTCGCAAGGATGCCGTTTGAGATTGAGATCAGATAATGCAGATGACGGTCACGGAAGTTGACTCTTTCGTGACCTTGACCGAGTCATCGATGCGGTGACCGATCAAAGCCAAGACATGAGAGCCTTCGTCAGCGATGACGAGGGCTTTTTCCTTTTCCGGAAGACTGAGCTTGAGGTCAACGAACATGTCGCTTAGCTTCTTGCGGCCTTTCATACCCAACGGGCGCATCCAATCGCCAAGTTGCCAATGCCTTACCGTAAAAGGGAAAGGGATCTTGGCCGTGTCGAATTTCGTCTCGCCGGGAACAGTTCTCACATTCCTTACATCGTCAGATAACGAGACGGAGATTTTAACCCCGCCCAATGAATATATCCCTGGTCCTTCGATGGTTACGTCAGTCGCTTCGGCAGGCTCAGCGACCGATGCAGCAAGCTCAGCGACCTGAGCGGATCGGTCACTGAGCTTGTCGAAGTGACCGTCCGTACTACAAAATAAATGACCGCCCTTACCGCCAAAGTGACCGTCCGTAAAGTCCACAGACTTGATAACCCTAATTCCTGTAGCCGAAGTCACGGCAACATATTCATTTGCAAAAAACTTCCTGCCACTGACAGTGCCGCCACTTTTCAGAACAACAGCGAGATCCGCGACCGCAGAGGAAGTGAACCCGAATGGCTCCAGAAGGCGGAAAAGGACATATTCCCAATTCTGTTTCGATGTAAGTCTCTCATAGTCAATCACAGGAAGTCCATCTGAGTCATGGCGAACAACCTCCGCCGAAACCGAACGGACATATTCATCAGCAATGGATTGAACCTGAGCGAACCGCTCCATATCCTCGTTCAGCGTTGTCAGGAACGACGGATTCAGCCTCTCGAAGAGCTGGAATATCTCATTGCGGATGCAGTTGCGCTTGTAGGCGGAATCAGCGTTGGTGCTGTCCTCATGCCACCGCAGACCATGCGAGACCGCATATTCATGAATATCTTTCCTCGGGAAATCGAGCAGTGGCCTGATGAGCCGGGCGCCTGAACCCGGCAAGAGCGAGCCGCGGCGCATTCCAGTCATGCCTTTCACCCCGGTGCCACGCAACATATTCAGAATCATCGTCTCCGCATTGTCATTGGCGTTGTGGGCGACCGCCAGAGCAGAGAATTTCCGCTCACGGCATACCTCCGCGAACCAACCGTAACGCAGTTCCCTCGCCGCCATCTCGATGCTGATGCCTTTTGAAACTGCGTACCCACGAGTGTCGAAATCCTTTTTTATGAATATGACCTCGTGTCTTTCCGCCCACTCCCTGACAAGGATCTCGTCAGAGTCACTCTCCTCCCCTCTCAGGTGGAAATTGCAGTGAGCCAGCGCGAAAGGCACTTTGGCGGCTGAATTGAGGAACAAGTCGGCCATGCACATCGAGTCGATGCCGCCGCTGACAGCCAAAAGGACCGCCTCCCCATCGGGAAGCAGTCCTTTCAGGATTCTGTCAAAACGCTCCTGCATATTCAGGAAATCTATTTCTTGCTTGCAAATGTGTACGTGAATCCAAACTGGAGAGCCTGAGCGAACTGCACCCTCCTTCCGGTGTTGCCGTCCTTGTCCGTGATGAGGACAGTGTCGTCGTAGATGAGGTTGGTCGTGATGTTCAGCGAGAAGAACCTGCTGAGTTTCCACATCATGCGGGTATCCCAGTTCACACGGATGTTCTGAGGATTCTTCAGGTAGTTGGAAAACAGGAGCAGGTGCGTCGAGCCCTCGAAATTATCGTTGACCTTGACTTTGGCGTCGGCGGTCAGCTGGGCACCGAACTCAAAACGGGCCGGTTTGTAATAGTTTCCGGTCGTGTAGTAGATGTTCTTCTCATCCTTTGCGTCAGGATATTCCTCCACATTCTCGTACTTCCGCTTTCTCTCCATACCATTGTTCTTCCTCAATTTCTCGCTGCTGACGATGGTGAAACCACCGGTGACAGGCGCCATATTGACTGTCAGCCACTTGCTCGGCACCCAGTCGATACCAAGACCTAGATTGACAGTCCCTGGAGAGAAGATGCTGGATTTGAGCACCCTGGCGTTTCTCCAATCCTTGCTAGACGGCTCCATGCCCTCCTCCACAGCGGGAGTAGGATAGTTGTAACCGTTGGCGAACTGGCTGAGGAACGTGAACTTCGCGGAGTAGTTCAAGGTCTTGGTGGCCTTGTACCCCCAAGTGCTCTCGAACAGGATTCTGTCCTTGTTCTTCTGGATGATCGGCTTGTCGGCCGAGTACAGGAAACCATAGTCAAGCTGGAGACGGTTGTTCCAGTACATCTCACCCTTTTTCCATTTCGCGTTGCCGTCGATGTAGGCACTCAGAGCATAGTTGTTATAACCTCCCTTCGCCCAGTTCGTGAAACTGCTCTGGACAAAGTTCAGGTTCGTCATCAACGAATTGTTCCAGTAGTTTGGCTTCGGAGCCACGGCCTTCGTCTCCTCCGTCTGCGTCAGAAGCCTGGCGGCGGCGGCAGCGGCGGACTGGGCGTTTCTCCTTGTCGTGTCCGTCTGTGCGGACGCCACAAATGCAACGAGCGCAAGAGCCACAGACAACGCAGTGCGTTTGATTGCTTTCACGTTCATAGTCAGTTTATTGAAATCAAATTAATACGAGATGGCGAACACCACTCTCTGCTTTGAAGGCTTGCCGGAGTAGAGGTCCTTGCCTTCCTCCTCGCAGACAAAACTGTCCACAGGAATGCAGCGGATTGTGGCCTTTGTCTCGTCCTTGATCTTCTGCTCGGTCTCGGCGGTGCCGTCCCAGTGGCAAAGCAGGAACTTGCCGGTTCCGATCTTGGCCTTGAACTCCTCCCAGTCATCGCACTTCTCGACGTGTGACGCACGGAAATCGAAAGCTTTCTGGTAGATGGTCTTCTGGATGTCGTCCAACAGAGCGGCGATCGATTTGTCAAGGCCTTCAAGAGCGACGGTCTGCTTCTCAAGAGTGTCCCTTCTGTGCACCTCGACGGTGCCGTTCTCCAGATCACGAGGCCCCATCGCCAGACGTACAGGAACTCCCTTGAGTTCCCACTCGGCGAACTTGAATCCTGGACGCAGGGTGTCACGGTCATCAATCTTGACTGTGTGTCCCTCAGCCTCAAGGGCTTTCTTCAGCTGATCCATCTTCTCAAGAATCCTGCTGTGATCCTCCTCTGTCTTGTAGATCGGAACCATGACGACCTGAATAGGTGCGAGGGCCGGCGGCAGGACAAGTCCATTGTCATCACCATGAGCCATCACGAGGGCTCCCATGAGTCTTGTTGAAACGCCCCATGAAGTGGCCCAGACATATTGCTGTTGTCCCTCTTTGTCAGTGTACTTTACATCGAATGACTTCGCGAAATTCTGGCCGAGGAAGTGTGACGTTCCGGCCTGGAGAGCCTTTCCGTCCTGCATCATCGCCTCAATGGTGAGGGTGTCAAGCGCTCCGGCGAACCTCTCGTTAGGACTCTTGTGTCCAACGATCACAGGCAACGCCATAAATTCGCGGGCGAACTTGGCGTACACACCGACCATCCTCTTCGCCTCTTCCTGAGCTTCCTGAGAGGTGGCGTGGGCCGTGTGTCCCTCCTGCCAGAGGAACTCTGCGGTACGGAGGAAAAGCCTTGTGCGCATCTCCCAGCGGACAACGTTAGCCCACTGGTTGCACATTATCGGGAGATCCCTCCATGATGTGATCCAGTTCTTATATGTGCTCCAGATGATGGTCTCAGATGTCGGTCTCACAATCAGCTCTTCCTCAAGCTTGGCTGAAGGATCTACCACAACGCCTTTTCCGTCAGGATCGTTCATCAATCTGTGGTGAGTGACAACGGCGCACTCCTTGGCGAATCCGGCCACATGCTCGGCCTCCTTGCTGAAGAACGACTTAGGGATGAAAAGCGGGAAATAGGCGTTCACCGCGCCTGTCTCCTTGAACATCGTGTCAAGGGCATGCTGCATCTTCTCCCAGATCGCGTAGCCATAGGGCTTGATGACCATGCATCCCCTGACGGCGGACTGCTCCGCCAAGTCTGCCTTCACAACCAGATCATTGTACCACTGAGAATAGTTCTCAGACCTTTTTGTCACTTCCTTTGCCATATATTCTTTGCTGTTTTTGTCAATTATTCTTATTATTGTGCAATATTCCGAAAGGTATGGATTTTGTTCACAGAAGAACATTTGTGTGGCCGACACCTTTGGATGCGGCCACGAAGTTACGAATTTATTGTCAAATATAGGAGATTCAGAAATGAAAACACGCACAATCATCTTTATCTCGGCGCTTCTGGCACTGACGTCGTGCGGTTCAGCGGCGCAGTTTGCCAGCGATGCTTCCAGACAGAAGTATCAGGATGGAATCTACTATACATCCAAGGCCAAGGTTCATCAGGCAGAAGAGGCTGTCTCTTCAGCCAACGACGAGGAGACCGACCTTCTTGTGGCAAAGACAAAGAACTCACCGATTTTCATGAAAAGCGGGGAGAAGGTGGACACCCTGTTCATTCCTGAGAACAAAGCAGCGAGAATAGATTTCAACAACACGGACAACACCACTTCTGTCTATCTTTACGACAACGGGTTTGACACATGGGCGGCATACCAGCCTTGGTATGCGACATCATGGTACTCTTGGAACCGTCCTTTCTACACTTCAATCTATTGGGGTGCGAATCCTTGGTACTATGGCGGATGGTACTCGCCATGGCGTTACGACCCTTGGTACTATGGGTATTCATGGGGATGGAGCAATCCGTGGTATTACAGCGGATGGTATGATCCATGGTACTGGGATCCTTGGTACCACAACGGTTGGTACGGCGGATGGTATGGAGGCTGGTACGGCGGATGGCACGACCCGTGGTACCACGGCGGCTGGGGGTACGGTCACCATCATCACCATCACGACCATGACTTTTTCGGGCCGGGCAGCGGACGAATCTACACACCAAGACTGTCCACAACAGGCTCCAGTGTCAGAGGCGGCATCGGTTCTTCATCCAGGACAGCAGGAATGAGAAGTTCATCAATGACCAGATCCAGAAACGAATCAGGATTCAGCAGAGGTTCATCATCCGCATCAACGACCAGATCATCAAGCTTCAGCAGGAGCACCCGCAGCTCAAGGTCATCGATATCATCAGTGAACAGACCGGAATCCTCTTCGGTAAGGTCGTCGTCCGGCAGGTCGTCATCTGTATCATCAGCAGACAGAGCGTCTTCGGTACGGTCATCAGCGGGAAGTACGGTCAGATCCGGCGGTTCATCCTCATTCGGGACCTCGACCGGCTCTTCATCCGCGAGGTCATCTTACGGTGGCAGCCGGTCATCATCCTCGACTTCGTACTCAAGACCGGCGAGCGGTAGCAGATCAAGCGGATCAACCACAGGTGGATTCTCGTCAGGCAGTTCAAGCAGGAGTTCTTCCACAGGCAGTTACAGATCATCCGGATCGTACCGATCCTCCTCAAGCGGCAGTTACTCCTCCGGTTCTTCTTCAAGAAGTTCCAGCAGTTACTCAACAAGCAGAAGTTCGTCAAGTTCATATTCTTCCGGCAGTTCAAGCCGTAGTAGCGGCAGCTATTCCGGAGGCGGGTTCTCCGGCGGCGGATCATCCAGAAGTTCAGGCGGATCCTACGGCGGTGGCGGCGGCTCCAGAAGCGGCGGAGGAAGAAGGTAACCATTAAAAGACAATTGAAATGAAAAAGGCAATATTCACTGCACTTATGTCTTTGACCGCGATTGCGGCCGGGGCGCAGACAATGTACGACGGGCTGACATTCAGCCAGAACAACTACTACGGAACGGCAAGGTCGATCGGAATGGGCAACGCGATGACCGCCGTGGGCGGGGATCTTGGATCCATCGGCATCAATCCTGCGGGATCTGCTGTGGCGGGATATTCCCAGTTCACAATCACACCGAACCTGACCATCAGCTCAATGAACGCGTCATACAGCGCATACCCGATAAATGGCAGCGACAAGTTCACCAATGAACAGAGCAGGACACTGACGCGGTTCTCCATGCCGAACTTTGGAGCGACACTCAATTGGAACACCGGCAACAGAAGCGGGCTGAAATCCATAACCTATGGAATTGTCGTCAACGGAACGAACAATTTCACCGGCAAGATGCTGGCCGGAGGGGTGAATGACAAAACAAGTTACATCGGTTCCATGGCCGTGGCTGCGGATGGCTTTGACATGGATTTCCTCAATGGATACTCAATAGACAAGGACGGGAATCGAATTGACAGAGGCTGGGACTACCCTTATTATTATAAGGACGATTTCACCAACGATCCAAGATACGGTTCTTACGCTCCTTTCAACGTGATAGCCAACGCGCAGGCCGGGGCGATCGCCAACTACGGAAACGACAAAGATCCTGATTATTACTGGAGGTACATAGGCGCGACCGAACGTTATGAATACTCATCACCCGTCAAGAAAGATGAATACGGGAACGAAATCTACAACGTATTCCTTGGAGGACCTTTGAATCAAGCTTACGGACGCGAAGTCACCGGCAGCAAGTACGATGTGCTTTTCAACGTCGGCTTCAATTTCAGCGAGACCTTCTTCGTCGGAGCCAACCTGGGGGTGACGTCGCTGAATTACAATTATGACGAGTATTTCAAAGAGGCTGCTGTCAACCCTGCGGACTTCTTTACAGAGTTCGATAAGGGCAACACTTACTTCAGCGACTATCGCACACGTTACTCCTACACGGCAGATGGAAGCGGAGTCTATGGTAAGTTCGGATTCCTGTGGAGACCAATTGACGGAATACGTGTGGGAGCCGCGGTACAGACCCCGACCATCATGGAGATCAATGAGCGTTGGCGCCAGGATGTGAATGTGAACTACACCGACGCTCAGTACAATGGTTCGGCCCAGACTCCTGAAGGAGAATATTCCTACAGAATCCGTTCGCCGTACAGACTCAATGCCGGAGCGGCGTTCACTTTCGCAGGAATGGCTCTGATCAGCGCGGACTACGAGATGACGGACTACAGCACGATGAAGTTCATGACAAAAGATGGTGAATGGAATGACGACAGTTACAGAGACTTGAACGACGAGATCCGCGACTGCATGGGCGTGTCGCACATGATAAGAATCGGCGCGGAGTTCAAGCCTGTTCCGGAGATTGCCGTGCGCGCAGGCTACAACTTCACCACGACTCCTGAATATACCTACAACGGGAACGAGAAGATTAAATTGAATGACAGGATAAACTCATTCTCTGTTGGCCTTGGATATTCATCAAACGGCTCTTTCTTCGCGGACATCGCGGCAAGGCTGATGATGCTGTCGGATGAATATATCTCCCCTTACGCCGACTATATGGATGTCGCGTCTCCGATGATCCTCAACAAGAGGGACATCTACAGCATCACCGCCACATTGGGATGGAGGTTCTAAGCTAAGTATCTGGCATTTCGGCATTTCGGCGCTTCGACAAGCTCAGCGGCCGAAAGCTCAGCACTTCGACAAGCTCAGTGACCGAGAAAGTCTACATGTTTTTAAGAAAGGAGATTGAATCGGGACCTTCATTGAACAGAAGGTCCATGATTGAAAGATTCGGAATGAAACCGTACTTTCGGGCAAAGACCTGGAAGTACGGTTTTTCCAGATTCAGATCTTTAAGGATGTTGTCCGGACGTTTCGGATGGATAAGCTCTCGGTAGTCCATCCCGTAGCGGGCTGTATCCACAGGAATCTCACGGGAACGGACGGGGACATATTCATCGGTCATCCTCAGATCCACCGAGATGCCGGTCTTCCGGAGAAAGAATTTAATCAACTGGAGATCAAGGTCGAACAACATCTCAGGTTGAGAGTCCAGAATCGCGAACAACTCGTCCTTGTAATATTCAAAATAGGCGGAGGATTCGTAGGCGGAGGCGATAGCACGCTCGGTACGGACCAGCCACGGAGTCGAGTAATCCACCTTGATCTCGGTTATCGGCAGTTCGTGGGTGCCGCTCTCGTGGACAATCGGAAAATTCAGGCTTAACGGGCCGTCGGCGGCGTAGTAGCGGAAACGGTTCCGCCATGATTGCTTCTGATAATGCTCGCAGGCCTCAAGGTAAACGACAGAAGGCTTCACCCTGTCCCCAGACAAGATGAAGTCTTTAGCCATCAATGCGAAATAGCTGACCGGAGGGAACCATGCCACACTCAGCAGCACGGCCGTCTCACCGGCACTATTCAAATTCTCCCTTCTCGTGGGAGTCGTTTGCCCTGATGATTCCACGCTTCGAGCTTCTGATGAAATTCAGGATGGTGTCACGCTCCTCGCTCTGAGGGAATCCGGCCTCTACCTTGGCGCAGCCGTCTGTGATGTTGTAGCCGGAGAAATAGATTGTGTCGTAGATGTCCTTGATGTTGCGGATGACATCGGATGAGAATCCGCGGCGGCGGAGTCCGACGATGTTCACACCTGAATAGCAGATCGGGTCGCGTCCGCAAAGAACGTAAGGAGGAATGTCCTTGTTGATCTTTGACATGCCACCGACCATGGCGTGGCAGCCGATCTTGGAGAACTGGTGAGCCTTGGCTCCGCCACCGACAATCGCCCAGTCGTCAACGACGGTCTCGCCCGCTATGCCGACAAAACTTACGAGGATGCAATGATTGCCGACCACACAGTCATGGGCTACATGAACGTAGGACATCAGCAATGTATTGCTGCCAATCTTGGTGACACCTTTGCCACTGGCCTTTGTGCCACGGTTGATCGTCACACACTCACGGATGGTCACATTGTCTCCGATCTCCACATAAGTGACCTCGCCGTCATATTTAAGATCTTGAGGAATCGCTCCGACTACTGCGCCGGGAAAAACCTGACAGTTCTTTCCCATCTTCACATATGGATAGATAACAGCATGAGGCTGGATAACACATCCGTCGCCGATTTCCACATCGTCATCGACAAAGGCGAAAGGACCGATCTCAACGTTGTCGCCAAGCTTAGCCTTAGGGCTTACCGACGCTAATGGTGAAATTTTGTTCATATTCAAGTATATGTTTATTTTTCTGATTTCTCACGGATGGCTACGGCCGCACGTGTGTTGATGGTGTGCCCCGGCTTGAACGCCGTGACCTTGGCCTTGAGATAACCTCCGGCAAGTCTCAAATCCCCTATCAGATCCAGAAGCTTGTGCCTTCCGCACTCGTTCGGAAAGTGGAGCTTGAGGTTGTTGAGATAGCCGTTGTCATTTATGGCAAGTTCCGGCACATTGAAAAGCGCCGAAAGCCTCTCGACCTGCTCAGGCTGTACAGGATGCTCGACAATGACTATGGCGTTGTCCACATCCCCGCCCTTTACCAGATTGTTCTGGAACAGGTACTCTATCTCATGGAAGAACACGAACGTGCGGCACGGACCGATTTCTTTGGCGTAGTCGGTAGACTCATCCCAATGAGCCGTCTGTACCCCGAGAACCTTAGAGCCGAAATCAACGGTGATGTCCATCGACGGAGCGTCGGCAGGGGTTATTCTGACATAGGATCCGGTCTTTTCATCCTTGATTTCGATTTCCTCAGGAACGGTCACATATTTTCTTTCCGCATCCTGTTCCTTGAGACCGTCTTTGGCGATCGCCTCGACATAATAGCGGGCACTGCCATCAAGAATCGGAACCTCGACATTGTCAATATCAATAATGGCATTGTCAACCCCCATTCCGGTGAGCGCTGACATAAGATGCTCTATTGTTGAGACAGAAGCCTCGCCTTTGGAAATCGTGGTGCTTCTCGCTGTGGAAGACACATTTTCGGCAAGGGCTTCGACAATCGCGGATTCCCCAAGGTCAACCCTACGGAAAATGATTCCGGTGTTCTCCGGAGCCGGCTTGAGAGTCATCGTCGAAATCCTGCCGGTGTGGAGTCCCTTGCCATGGAACTCATATTCACCCGCAAGGGTTCTTTGCTTACAAGATGTCATAATCTATCTATTGCAGGCTGCGTAAAATACAGCATTCTGCAAAGATAGCAATGAATTTTTGAATATTCAAGCATTACACCGCCGGTTAGTGGATATTGGCTGCTATTCCTCGCCCTGGCGCTTGAAGACGGCGTAGCTGCGGAGGTAGTTCTTCAGAGGAAGGGCCGGAGAACCAAGGAATACCTGACCGGACTTACGAATATTCCCGATCACTCCGCACTGGGCTCCGATCGTGGTGTTGTCGGCTATATTCAGATGCCCGGCGATGCCGACCTGCCCCGCCAGAATGCAGTTCTTGCCGATCTTTGTGGAGCCTGCTATGCCGCACTGGGCCGCCATCACGGTGTTGTCTCCGATCTGGACATTGTGCGCAATCTGGCAGAGGTTGTCGATCTTCACGCCGTTGCCGATGATGGTGGATTCCATCTCAGACTTGTCGATCGTCGTCCCGGCGCCGATCTCCACGTTGTTGCCGATGACAACATTGCCGATGTGTTCGATCTTCTCCCATGTTCCGTCCGGAAGAGGGGCGTTGCCGAATCCGTCGGAGCCGATGACCGCATTGGCGTGGATGATCACGTTGTCACCGATGACCATTCCAGGATAGATGACGACTCCCGGGTAGATTATGCAATGCGAGCCGATCACGGTGTTGTCTCCGACATAGACATTCTCGTAGATCTTGGTGTAGTCACCGACCTTGGCGTGGTGTCCCACGTAGGAATGGCTTCCGAGATAGACTTTCTTCCCGAACTTCGTGGTAAGGAACCAAGATGAGCGGAAGCCTCTGTGCCTCTTGTCCGTACGTTTCTGGGTAGAAACATATTTAAGAAGGTCCGCAAGTGACTTGTAGGCGTCGTCAACCCTGACCATAGTTGATGTCACGGTCTCCTTGGGGGTGAAATCCTTATTGACCAGCAGGACGCTGGCTCTGCATGTGTAAACGTATTTCTCGTACTTCGGATTTGCGAAAAAGCATAACTGCCCCGGTTTTCCATGCTCAATCTTGGCGAATGATGTGACTGTTGCCTGCGGGTCTCCCTCAACGGTTCCCTTGAGCACCTGGGCCAATTGCTTAGCTGTAAATTCCATCTTTTATGGCGTTAAATTCTTCAAATTTTACCAAACGTTCTGCAAAGAAAGCAATTTATTTTCATATTCACTAAAATATTCTTATCTTTGCATCGTTGTGAGAGATAGGAGGACGAAAGCGTCTCCTATCTTTTGTTTTGTAAAATCAGGATTTTATGCGGAAAGAACAGATATTATCCGGCATTGAAGAGGCTGTGAAGGCTCGCGGCTGCTTCATTGTGGATGTAACCGTCAGCAATGACAATGACATCGTGCTCACCATCGAGAAAGAAGCCGGGGACATGGACCTCGAGGATTGCGTCAGCATCAACGACGCTTTTCTGGCGGCTTTCGACAAGGATGCGGAAGACTATTCCCTCACCGTCACATCAGCAGGTCTCGACCAACCATTCAAGGTTCTCAAGCAATACGAGAAGGCTATCGGCTCAGCTGTGGAGGCAAGGCTTAAGGGCGGGAAGAGAATCGTCGGGGTCCTCACGGGAGCCGACGAGGATGGAATATGCCTGAGATATTCACAGAAAGAGGCTGTGGAGGGCAAGAAGAAAAAGGAACTCGTGGAGCATGAGGACCGCATCGGATTCGATGAGATAAACTCAGTCACGCCGCACATTGTGTTCAAGAAATAAGATATTAAGAATATAAACATGGAAAAGAAAGAAGAAATCACTCTGATTGACGCCTTCAAGGACTTCAAGGAGGAAAAGAACATCGACAGACCGGTGATGATGGGTGTGCTCAAGGACGTGTTCCTCACCCAGATCGCCAAGACTTACGGTTCGGCCGACAACTTCGACGTCATCATCAACGTCGACAAGGGAGACTGCGAGATCTACCAGAACTTCGACATAGTCGAGGAAGTGGAGAATCCCAACACTCAGATCACCCTCGACCAGATCAAGGCCGAGACCGGGGACGATGACTACGAGATCGGAGATGTCTACACCAAGAAGCTGTCCCTCGCGTCCTTCGGCCGAAGGGGAATCCTGAACATCAGGCAGAACCTCCAGGGCCGCATCATGGACATCGACAAGGCGAATGTCTTCAAGGCCTATTCCGACAAGGTCGGCGAGATCTTCACAGGCGAGATCTACCAGACATGGTCAAAGGAGGTCATCATCCTTGACGATGACAACAATGAGCTGCATCTGCCTAAGGCCGAGCAGATCCCTGGCGAGAGATTCAAGAAGGGAGACACCATCCGCGCGATCATCAAGAGCGTGGAGATGAAGAACAACACGACTCCTTACATCACTCTTTCCAGAACTTCCAACGAGTTCCTCGAGAAGCTCTTCGAGCATGAGGTTCCGGAGATATTCGACGGTCTGATCACCATCAAGAAGGTCGTACGTGTTCCTGGAGAGCGCGCCAAGGTGGCGGTTGAGTCTTATGACGAAAGAATCGACCCGATCGGAGCCTGCATCGGTGTGAAAGGATCCAGAATCATCGGTATCGTCCGAGAGCTCCGCAACGAGAACATAGACGTGCTTCAGTGGACCAACAACACGCAGCTTCTCATCCAGAGGGCTCTCAACCCGGCAAGGGTGTCTTCAATCGACCTGGGGAACTCGGAGACCGACAAGATCAAGGTCTACATGCAGCCTGACGAGGTCAAGAAAGGCATCGGACGCGGCGGCTGCAACATCAAACTGGCCGGAATGCTTGTCGGAAGGGAGATCGAGGTTTGGAGAGAGCTTCCTAAGGACGAGGGACAGGAAGAGGAGGACGTTCTCCTCAGCGAGTTCAGCAACGAGATTGACCAGTGGGTCATCGACCGCCTTGAGGCGATCGGGTGCGACACGGCCAAGAGCGTGCTCTCATTCACTCCGGAAGACATTGCGAAGAGAGCCGATCTCGAAGACGAGACAGTGGCCGATGTGTTCAAGATTCTCAGGGCAGAGTTCGAAGAGTAACCATCCGTCACGCAAGAGGATAAACATTAACAAACAAGGGGTTGAATATGGCAGAAATCAGACTTAATAAAATAATAAGAACTTACAACATCGGACTTCAGAAACTTGTGGACTTTCTGGCCAGCAAGGGGGTCGAGGTCGAAGCCAATCCGAACGTGAAGATCTCGGAAGATCTTCTTCCGGCGATTGACAAGCAGTTCGGAATGGACAAGGCGGCCAAACAGGCTTCGGAAAAGATTGACATCAAACTCAACGAGATTTTAGAGAAGACCTCCAAGAAGCAACAGCAGGAAAGCCAGAAAGAAGAAGACGAGGAAGAACCTGTGCGGGAGACTGTCATCAAGACAACCATCTTCACGCCGGCTGAGCCGAAACCTGAACCTGAAGTTGTCCGGCAGCCAGAGCCGGAGTCTCAGCCCGAGGTGAAACCCGAGCCTGTGCAAGAGCCGGAGGTCAAGGTTCCGGAGGTGGAGCCGATGACGGAGACAGTGCCGGAGCCCGCCAAGGCCGAGCCTGTCCACGAGTCTCCTGTCGAGGAAGAGCCGAAGAAGGAAGCGGCGGAAAAGAAGCCCGAGCCGCAGCCTGAGGTCAAGAAACCAGAGGCCGTCAAGGAAACCGTACCTGAGCCGACAACCCCTGCTGCAGGAAAGGATGTCCACGGCGGTGACAGACCGATGAGCAAGCACGAAAGGAAACTCGCTGCCGCCGCCAGACAGAAAGAAGAGCAGGCCAAGGCGAAACACCAGCAGCCTGTTGCCAAGACCGAGACCAAGGAAGAGAAACCAGCCGCCGAGAGTTCGACACCTGGCCTCAAGGTTCTCGGAAAGATAGACTTGTCCCAGTTCGAGCCGAAGAAGGGCAACAAGAAGAGGGAGAGAATCGCCAAGGGAAGCCAGAAGGTTGATGTGGCGAAGGAAGGCAAACAAGCCGACAACAGTTCCCGCAAGGACAAAAACAAGAATGCCAAGCAGGCTCAGGAGCAGGGCAAGGGCGGCAAGAAACGCAACCGTGGCGCTGATCGCTTCAAACCGGCCATGACCGAGGAGGAGCAGGAGGCGATGCAGAAGGAGATCCAGAAGCAGGTCAAAGAGACCTACGCCAGGATGAACGACAACAAGAAGAACAACTTCGGAGCCAAATACAGAAAGGAGAAGAGGGAGCAGGCCGCGGCCAAATCCCAGGAGGAGATGGCACAGGAGATAGCCGAGAAGAAGGTACTCAAGGTCACCGAGTTCGTGACAGTGAACGACCTTGCCACTCTCATGAACAACACCCCTGTCAATGAGGTCATCAAGGCATGCATGGATCTAGGTCTTATGGTGTCAATCAACCAGAGGCTTGACGCTGAGGCGCTTGTGCTCGTCGCCGAGCAGTTCGGCTACAAGGTTGAGTTCGTCACCGCCGACCTTACGGAAGAAATCGCCGAAAACAACGAACAGGCCGACCGTGAGGAGGATCTTGTTCCAAGACCGCCGATCATTACTGTGATGGGTCACGTTGACCATGGTAAGACATCGTTGCTCGACTATATTCGCAAGTCAAATGTCATCGCCGGAGAGGCTGGAGGCATCACCCAGCACATCGGTGCCTACAACGTGAAGCTTCCGGACGGAAGGAGAATCACATTCCTGGACACTCCTGGCCATGAGGCGTTCACCGCCATGCGTGCCCGTGGAGCACAGCTCACCGACCTTGCCATCATCATCATCGCCGCAGACGACGCGGTGATGCCGCAGACGGTCGAGGCCATCAACCACGCGCAGGCAGCCGGAGTGCCTATGGTGTTCGCAATCAACAAGATTGACAAACCTGGCGCACAACCTGAGAGGATTTACCAGCAATTGGCGCAAATGAATATCCTCACGGAGGCGTGGGGTGGAAAATACCAGTGCCAAGAGATTTCCGCCAAGAAGGGCATCAATGTGGACAAGCTTCTTGAGAAGGTTCTTCTAGAGACCGATCTTCTCGACCTCAAGGCCAATCCGAACAAGAATGGAGTCGGAGCCGTCATCGAGTCATCCCTTGACAAGGGACGCGGCTATCTCGCAACGGTTCTTGTGCAGGACGGTACCCTCAGGACCGGGGACATGGTGCTGAGCGGCAGTTACTACGGCCGTGTGAAGGCCATGTTCAACGAGCGTGGACAGAAAGTGAAAGAAGCCGGTCCATCTACCCCGGTTTCCATCCTTGGTCTCAACGGAGCTCCGAGCGCCGGCGACAAGTTCAATGTGATGAGCGACGAGAAGGAGGCAAAGGCGATCGCCAACAAGCGTGAGCAGTTGCTGCGCATCCAGGGCATCAAGACCCAGAAGCACATGACCCTTGAGGAGATCGGACGAAGGATCGCCATCGGCAACTTCAAGGAGCTCAATGTCATCGTGAAAGGTGACGTGGACGGCTCAGTGGAGGCGCTGTCGGACTCCCTCATCAAGCTCTCTACCGAGCAGGTGCGTGTGAACGTGATCCACAAGGCTGTCGGAGCGATTTCCGAGTCAGATGTGATTCTGGCAGAGGCTTCGGACGCCGTCATCATCGGATTCCAGGTACGTCCTTCAACCGATGCAAGAAAACTCGCTGACGAGCAAGGAATTGAAATACGTCTTTACTCCGTCATCTACGATGCGATCAACGATGTGAAGGACGGTATCGAAGGCATGCTTGAACCGATCAAGAAGGAGGAGATCACCGGAACGGCTGAGGTCAAGCAGACCTTCAAGATTTCCAAGGTCGGAACGATCGCCGGATGTCTTGTCAGGGACGGTAAGATTTCCAAGACATCGCAGTGCAGGCTCATCCGTGACGGAATCGTGGTCTACACCGGAGAACTCGCCTCGCTCAAGAGGGGCAAGGACGACGTGAAGGAAGTCTCAGCCGGAATGGAATGCGGTATAGGCATCGAGAAGTTCAACGACCTGAAGGTCGGCGACAGCATCGAAGCGTTCGTTATCACCGAAATCAAACAAAAGTTGGATTAAGCCATACCATAAAGTAAACGATAGAGTTTGACTGTGCGGACAGCCTCGGCGACATCATGGACGCGGAGGATGTCCGCTCCGTTTTGTAATGCGATGAAGTCGGCGACCTGAGTGGCGGGCAGGGCTTCGGACGGAGTGATGCCCAAAGGTCTGAACAGAAAACTTTTGCGGGAAAGGCCCACGAGAATCTCTTTGCCAAACTCCTGAAGTACGGACATCTCGCGGAGCAGCTGCCAGTTCTGCTCCACGGTCTTGGCGAAGCCAAAACCCGGATCAAGGATCCAGTCTTTCACACCATGCCTGTCTGCCTCGGCGGCGATTCCGACAAAGAACTCACGTACAGCCTCGGTGACATTGTCATAGTCTGTCAGACACTGCATATTCTTGGGAGTGCCTCTGGTGTGCATCGCGATGTAAGGCAAGCCAAGCCGTCCAAGCAGCGACCACATCTCCTCGCATCCGCCACTGACATCATTCACGATGAAAGGGCCGATGATGTCAAAGGCTCTGCTGACGACCTCCGGGCGGAATGTGTCGATGGAGACACGCACACCCTCATGCTCAGACGCAAGAATCCGTAAGGCCGGTTCAAGCCTCCTCCATTCTTCCTCCTCGCTGATTGAATCAGATCCCGGGCGGGTCGAGCATGCTCCCAGATCGAGAATATTCGCTCCCGACCCAAGCATATTCACAACCCTGCCACGGAAAAGTTCCTCGTCAAACGTCCCGTCAGGACGTAGATTGCGGCTGCCTGCGAAAAACGAGTCATCGGTGAGGTTGACGATGCCCATCACCTGGATATTTCTTGATACGTTGTTCCCCATAATGAAATAATTTTGGACAAAAATAGACAAAAATTGAATATCTTTGCGGTTCGGAAGTAGTTTTGACCACGATTCAAGACCTCCATAAAAAATCAATCACTATGCTGGTCGTTCTGGAAGGTTTGGATGGCGCTGGCAAGTCCACGCAAGTCAAGAAGTTGAAGGCTTATCTCGAAAAGGTATGCCCGGAATTGGAGTATATCCACTTTCCAAGATATGACGCGCCGGTTTACGGGGACCTTATCAGCCGGTTCCTGCGCGGGGATTTCGGGAGCAACGAGACCGTGCACCCTCAACTGGTCGCTCTGCTGTTCGCCGAAGACAGGCACGGAGCCGCTCCGCAGATGAAGAAGACTCTGGCTGAAGGCGGTTCTGTGCTGCTTGACAGGTATGTATATTCAAACATCGCCTACCAATGCGCCAAACTCCATGATCCGGCGGAAAAAGAAAACCTGCGCAAGTGGATAATGGACACTGAATATGGCGACTTCGGTCTCCCGAAACCTGACTTGAATATATTTCTGGACGTCCCTATCTCATTCGTCGAGAGCAGGTTGGAATCTGCGAGGACCGGCAGCGACAGGGAATACCTCCACGGCTCCCAGGATATTCATGAATCAGACATAGAGTTCCAGAAGCAGGTCAGGGAGATGTACAGGCAACAGGTTGCGATGGATCCGGACTTCATCAGAATCGACTGCTCGGACGAGTTCGGAGACATGCTGCCGCCGGACGGGATATTCGCAAAGGTTAAGGAAGTTATTGACGAACATATCGAAGCCAAATGAACAACGTATTTTTCTTCAGGCTCAGAAGGCTGTGCGCATTCATCATAGGAGTGGTATTTCTGATCGCCGGTATATTCAAACTGCTTGATCCGGTCGGAGCGGGGCTGGTGATGGAAGGATATTTCAGGTTCTTACATGTCACGTTCCTGCTGCCGGCGGCGAAGGTCACGGCTGTGGTATTCGCGCTCGCCGAAGCTATCCTCGGAGCCGCGATGATCAGCGGGGTATGGAGGAAGCAGGTGGCAATCATCTCCTCCGCCATGATTGTGTTCTTCACGGTTCTGACGTTGTTCCTGGCCATCTTCAATCCTGTCAGCCTGACCGACTGCGGGTGTTTCGGCGAGGTCATCCATCTGACCAACTTCCAGACCTTCCTCAAGAATCTGGTTCTGCTGGCCTTGGCGATGGTGGCTTTCCTGCCCTTCAAAAATTTCGGGAAAAACAGGAAACGGAAATATGTCTCCTTCGGCATCGCATCGGCCTCAATCATTCTATTTACCGTCTATTCATTGACAACGATTCCTCTCGTGGACTACACAGAGTTCACTCCGGGAAGCGAACTGCTGGCGTCCGTAGGTGAAGACGACGAGGAAGATGATGCGTCAGGCAACTACAAATCCACCATCATCTACGAGAAGAACGGTCAGGAAGGAGCCTTTGATCTGGACAATCTTCCGGACTCGACCTGGACATACGTCCGTACGGAGACCATTCTTATCAAAAACGGTGATGTCGCGAACAATGAACCGGCTCTCTCATTCGTGGATTCTTTGGGCAATTATCAAGATGAGTTGGCGACCCTCGGCAACGTGCTTGCCGTGTCGGTCTATAATCCAGAAAAGGAGAACGGTGGATTTTGGGCAAGAATCGCCGATGCTTTGGATGGAGCGTTGGTGGCAGGGTTCACTCCCCTGTTGCTTGCAGCCACCACTAAAGAAGCCTTTGACCACTTGCCGGCTGTCACGCCAGAAACACACGCCAGATTGTCAAAATCGACATATTTCGCTGACAAGAAGACTCTCGTCACCCTCAACCGCTCGAACGGCGGCGCGACATGGTTCAACGACGGCCAACTCATCCGGAAATATTCCCACAACAGAATCCCGTCGGACGAAACCCTGCTGGAGATGACCGGTGACGACCCGACCGAGGAGATGCTGCATCACAGCACCAAAACCCGCCTCCGTTTCCAAGGCTTCATGCTCTACGTCTTCGCCGTGCTGCTGATACTCTAAAAGTACCGTTATCGTAAATATTAAAATTATATTCATTATCTTTGTACTTCAAGGATAACAGATATAATATTAATATTTATGTTTGACACAGATTTCATATTCACATCACCCGATGAACTCACAAGAACATTGGCTGAGAGGCTGAAGAAAAGAAGACTGGAGAAAGGGATCACAAGAGAGGGACTTCAATCATTGACTGGCGTTCCGAAATCCACCATAGCGCATTTTGAGACCACTTCAAAGCTCTCTCTCGAATCTTTTGTCAGAATAGCCATGGCACTGGGCTATACCGAGGAAATGGACAGACTTTTCATGGAAGCGAAGTACAGCACCATGGAGGAGATGGAAACCATCAAAAGGAATATGAACCGAAAAAGAGGAGTGCGGAAGTCATGATCAAATTACCTGAATCCCTTAATGTTTTTTATCATGATATGCTTGTCGGGACGTTGTCCATGACTCCCGGCAATCATAAATGTGCGTTCGAGTACAGCCAAAGCTGGCTTGCGGACGGTTTCTCCATTTCCCCATTGGAATTGCCACTGAAAAGTGGCCTTTTACTGCCGAAGACCGACTATTTCTACGGCAATTTCGGGATATTTGAAGACAGTATGCCTGACGGGTACGGCAACTACCTTCTGAACAGGATTCTGCGGAAATACGGAACATCTTTGATCGAGATGAATCCTGTTGAACGGCTGTCATTTGTCGGTGCGAAGGGAATGGGAGCGCTTACATACGTGCCGGAATATACCATCAACACCACTAAAGAGACCGCAACTCTTGACCAGATGCAGAAAGACGCACTGGACGTACTGTCTGAAAAGGACTTCTCCAGCGCCAAGATGCTCTACATAAACAGTGGTAACTCAGGTGGATGCCGTCCGAAATGCCTGTGGAAAGACGATGAAGGCTCATGGCTCGTCAAATTCAGGCATACTTACGATCCTGTTGACATCGGGCAGCGTGAATATGAGATCCTTCTGAAAGCCAAGGAGTGCGGCATAACTGTCCCCGACTGTAAATTATTCAATGGCAGATACCTTGGTACGAAACGGTTCGACATCACTCCCGAAGGGACAAGGCTTCACGTGGCGACCGCATCCGCGCTTCTGTGCGAATCAATCCGCCAACCGATGATGGATTATCGCAGGTTGATCCGGTTCACCGCATATCTGACAAAAGACATGTCACAAACCCAAGAGATGTTCCGCAGAATGATCTTCAACTACGAAATCGGAAACAATGATGACCATGCGAAGAATTTCTCATTCATCTTCGACGGAAAAAAATGGAACATCTCCCCGGCCTACGATCTTACCGAATGCCGTGACGCCAACCACGGATTCCATTCATCGCTGGCCAACGGCAAGGAACATCCTACCTTGGAGGATTTCCTGATCATAGCCGTGGACGCTGGGTTGACCAAGAAGCAGGCTATGAATATTATCGAGCAGATCCGGACGGTTGTCAATCATGCCACGGAATGATCCGTCAATGCTATTGGTCACTTCGACAGGCTCAGCGACCGGTAGGTTCAGTGATCCGCAGATCTAACTGCTGACATGGAAAATATGGCGTTCTATCAGAACGCCTTACCAGTGGCGTGAAAGATCAGAATCCGGTGTAGTTCCACGGGGTGATGGCGCGGAGCTCTTCCTTGACGGAGTCGCTGACGGCCAAGCCGTTGACAAAGTCCTCGATGGTTTTCTCGTCGATGGCGGAGCCGGTGCGGGTGAGATTCTTGAGTGTCTCGTACGGATTCGGGTAGTTCTCGCGGCGGAGGATGGTCTGGATGGCCTCGGCGACCACGGCCCAGTTGCGGTGCAGTTCGGCGTCGATGGCCGGACGGTTCAGAATCAGTTTTCCGAGACCTTTCTTAAGTGACGCGAGGGCGATCATTCCATGAGCCACAGGGACTCCGATGTTACGCTGAACGGTAGAGTCGGTCAGATCCCTCTGCAATCTGGAGATCGGGAGCTTCATAGACAGGAATGTCAGCACGGCGTTGGCCATTCCGAGGTTACCCTCAGCGTTCTCGAAGTCTATCGGATTGACCTTGTGAGGCATGGCCGAGGAGCCTACCTCGTTCTTGGCGACCTGCTGATGGAAATATTCCATTGAGATGTAGGTCCAGATGTCGCGGCAGAGATCAATCAGAATCGTGTTGATGCGGCGGAGGCAGTCGAATATTGCCGCAAGGTTGTCGTAGTGGTCGATCTGGGTGGTCGGGAAAGATCTCCTGAGGCCCAGCGAAGCCACGAACCTGTCGGCGAAGGCAGGCCAGTCGATGTCAGGGAAGGCCACCTTGTGGGCGTTCATGTTGCCGGTCGCACCACCGAACTTGGCTGGCCAAGTCAGCTGGCCGAACTGGCGAAGCTGCTCGTCAAGCCTTGAGACAAACACCTGAAACTCCTTTCCGAGCCTTGTCGGAGTGGCCGGCTGGCCATGGGTCCTGGCAAGCATCGGGACATCCTTCCATGCCCGCACATCGGCCTCCAAAATGGAGATTACCTCTTTCAGTGCGGGAATATATTCATTCTCAAGAGCTTCCTTTAGCATCAGCGGCTGAGCCGTGTTGTTGATGTCCTGAGAGGTCAGACCGAAGTGGACGAACTCCTGCCAGCGGGATATTCCAAGAGTCTTGAAGTTGTCCTTGATGAAATATTCAACGGCCTTGACATCGTGGTTGGTGATTTTCTCGATGTCCTTCACTTTCTGGGCGTCTTCCGGAGTCATCGCCTGATAGAGCCGGCGCAGGCGGGAGAACAAATCATCTCGGGTCATCCCCGTACCTTCACCGAAGTCCGCAAGCTGGGGCAGAGGAATCCCGCACAGAGCGATGAAATATTCCACCTCCATGCGTACACGGTTGCGGATCAAGGCGAACTCGCTGAAGTACTGTCTCAACGATGCGGTTTTGGCAGCATAGCGACCATCGATCGGGGACACTGCCAGAAGAGAATGAAAGTCCATATTCAAGTAAAATTATTTTTCTATGATGTACACATCGTCGCCCTGCTCGGCGAATCCGAAATTCTCACGGGCGAATCGCTCCAGGGAATCCTTGCTGTGGGTAAGGCCGTGTATCTGGCGGTCCATGTCCTTGATCTCCGCGCTGTATTGTTCAATCAGTCTTTCCTGATTGCGGATCTCGAAGCCGGCCTTGATCCAGCGGACGATGTTGTTTTGATTGACAAACCCCACCATGACGATGAAAAAGGCGGTGGCGCAAATGGCATAACGGATAAAAGAACGCCTTTCAGCATTCTTGCCATCCAATTTCCTATTCCAGATATCCTTGAACTTTCCCACTGCGATAGAACAATATTTGTACAAAAATAGTTAATTTTGTGGAATTAAGGAAAGTGAAAAGGATAACTTGCCACAAATTTAATGACACAACCAGGTTTCCTTGGAATTTTCCAAAGCTGGTTTTGAAATCATTAATATTCAAAAAATATGAAACCTACACTTCTTGTACTTGCAGCCGGCATGGGCAGCCGTTACGGTGGCCTGAAGCAGATGGACGGCCTCGGCCCTAACGGCGAGACGATCATTGATTATTCAATCTACGATGCGGTTCACGCCGGATTCGGCAAGGTCGTTTACATCGTCAGGGAATATTTCCGCGAGCAGTTCGAGCAGACCGTGAAGGAGAAGTACAGCGGCATCACCTGCCCTGACGGTACTCCACTTGAGTTTGATTTCGTGATCCAGGAACTGGACAAGATTCCTTCACAGTTCACCCTCAATCCTGAGAGGCAGAAGCCTTGGGGAACCGCCCACGCCGTGCTGATGGCCAAGGATGTCATCCACGAGCCGTTCGCTGTCATCAACGGTGACGACT
>ERZ808277.185-NODE-185-length-25973-cov-3.306698_pt1 | contig 25973 bp, 21 predicted proteins | sample MGYA00521240_ERZ808277 | MGnify/ENA primary metagenome ERZ808277 (study PRJEB31516, sample SAMN03275599) | gut metagenome | biome: mammalia-associated habitat; material: feces | host: Papio cynocephalus | place: Kenya | collected 2012-07-17 ... | reverse complement strand
CTAGAAGCTTTTAGAACCCCGCGTAAAACACGGGGTTTTCATAAGCCAAAAATACAGAAATTAATCTCACTTAATTTCTGCATTTTTCTTTTTAATTAGTATATTTTCCTTATAATTAGTATTCACCAAAATCACACATACAATTCCTTAATATCCCATGTTGTTCCCTCTTTAGAATCATTTAATATAATACCTTTTTCATCAAGCTCTTTTCTAATTCTATCAGCTATATCGTAATTCTTCTCTGATTTTGCAACAGCCCTATTAATAATTTCTTGTTCTATATCCTCAACTTTTAAGTCTAATTTATTAATATATTTGCTCTTCAAATCCTCAATTAATTCGTTAGCATCTTCTTTAAATATTCCAATAACATTATAACATCTTACAATTTCATTTTTAATTTTATTTAAAATATATGCTTTTTCATCTATTTCAATTTTATTATTTTTTAATAGATTATTGACATATTTAAAATCTGTAAATAAATTTGCAATAGCAACAGGTGTGTTAAAATCATCATCCATAGCTTGTTTAAACTTGTTTTCTATTTCATCTGCTACTTCATTTGGTACTTCTTTCATTTTAGTGTTTTCTTCAAGAAATTTGTTTATTGCATTTATAGTATTATAAAAATAATATAAATGCTTTTCAGCCATAGCAAATTCTGATTCTCCTAAATCTATATCAGATGAATAATTTTTTGAAACAATTGCATATCTTATTACTTCTGGATTATATAATTCTAAAGCATGTTTTATTGTTAATGAGTTTCCAAGAGATTTACTCATTTTTTGACCATTTATTTTAATTAATCCATTATGCATCCAATAATTTGCAAGTGGTTTTCCTGTTAAAGCTTCACTTTGTGCAATTTCATTTTCATGATGTGGGAATATTAAATCTTTTCCTCCGCCATGAATATCTATTGTCTCCCCTAAATTATGCAAAACCATGCATGAACATTCAATATGCCATCCTGGTCTTCCATTTCCCCAAGGTGATTTCCATGAAATTTCTCCTGGTTTTGCAGATTTCCATACTGCAAAATCTAATGGATCTTTTTTCCCTTCTTCAACATCTTTTCTTACACCATTTAATAAGTCTTCTGTATTTATATTTGACAATTTTCCATAATCTTTAAATTTTTTAACACTATAATATACATCACCTTTTTCAGTTGGATATGCATACCCTTTTTCAATTAATTTGCTTACAAAGTCTATTATATTTTCAATGTTTTCTGATGCCTTACATTTTACATCTGGAAAATCTGCCCCAAGTTTTTTGAATACATCTTCAGCTGCTTTAATTCTATTTTCTGAATAATCTAAAGCATTCATATTTAAAGCATTTGCCCTTGCTATTATTTTGTCATCAACATCTGTATAATTTCTAACATATTTTACTTTATATCCTAAAAATCTTAAATAACAACATACCATATCATATGTAACTGATGCTCTTGCATGACCAATATGTGAATCATCATATACTGTAATTCCACATGCATACATTTTTACATTATCCTTTTCTATTGGTACAAATTCTTCTTTTTTCTTTGTTAATGAATTGTAAATTTTCATTAAGATTCCTCCTTTTTATATTGTTATTTAAGCTTTTAGCTATTTATGTTACATTATACAACATCTCTATATTAAAATCAAGACGCTTTCAATTTAGTATCACTACTTTTTTGTATTAAATTGCGTTTACTTTACAATTTGCGCTTAACTTTTTACTTGATGTACTTTTTCATATATTAGCTAGCTTATGTAAACTATTGACTATTTTTCCAAAATATGCTACAATAAAAGAGTCATAACAAAACAAATAAAAAAATATAAATAAACCAAAGGAATGAAAAACAAAAGATTTTCATTCTTCTTAAATTAAAGGAGAGATTAAAATGGAAAATATAATGAACAAAACTTATGTATTTGGACATAAAAATCCAGACACAGACTCAATTATGTCATCTATGGTAATGGCTAATTTAGAAAATCAATTAGGAAATAAGGCAGTTGCAGTTCGCCTTGGAAATATAAACAAAGAAACAGAATATGTTTTCAAATATTTAGGAATTGAAGAACCAGAATTTATATCAGATATTGAAGATGGTCAAAATGTAATATTAGTAGACCACAATGAATCAACACAAAGTGCTAATAACTTAGCAAATGCTAATATTCAAAAAGTTGTAGACCACCACACAATGAATTTTATTGCTCCATATCAATTATATTATAGAGCTGAACCTGTTGGATGTACAGCAACTGTATTATATAAAATGTACAAAGAATATGATGTAGAAATTACAAAAAATATTGCAACAATGATGCTTAGTGCTATTATTTCAGACACATTATTATTCAAATCACCAACATGTACTCCTGAAGATAAAGCAATAGCTGAAAAATTAGCTAAAATTGCTGATGTTGATTGTGAAGTTTATGGTACAGCTTTATTAAAAGCAGGAACAGATTTAAGTGATTATACACCAGAACAAGTTATTAATATAGATAGTAAATTATTTGAAAAAGGTGGAAAAAAATTTAAAATTGCTCAAGTAAACACTGCAGATTTAGACAGTGTATTTAAAAATAAAGTATATTTTGAAGCTGCTATTAACAATGAAATTAAAAATGAAAACTTAGATTTATATGTATTTGCTGCTACAGATATTTTAAATTCTAATTCTAAAATTATTTCTTTAGGAAATGATTCAGGAATAGTTGAAAAAGCTTATGGTGTTACTCTTAACGACAACACAGCTTTATTGGAAAATGTTGTTTCTAGAAAGAAACAAATGTTACCTAAAATATTAGAAAACTTAGATTAATTATAAATTATAATATTTACTTATATATTTTTTTCTATAAAAAAGTATAGTTTGATATATCCAACTTTATCAAACTACACTTTTTATATTATTTTTTAATATTCCTTAATATATTATTCAATTTCTATTTTTCCGATTATTGCTTTTACATTTTGTTATACTAATTATCATTACCTATCTTTTTCATTTCCTCAAATCTCTTGACTTTCGCAGTTGTAGTTTTAATCATTGGCTCATCTGTAATAATCAAGTTTTTAATATGTTTATAATTAGTTAATCCATTATTAATTTCTTTAATATCATTCCAAATAATATTATATAACTCATCTTCACTAATTTTGCCGAATTTTTGCTCAACAAATTTTTCATCATAAACTATTTTTACAGAAACCACTAAATCATCATCTTTAGGCATTCCAAATACCATGCTTTCTGCTACATAAGGTAAATTATTTATTAAAACTTCTAATTCCTCTGGATACACGTTTTTTCCATTTTTTAAAACTATAACATTTTTCTTTCTACCAGTTATAAAAATAAACCCATCTTTATCAATATATCCTAAATCTCCTGTATGAAACCAACCATTTTCTAAGACTTCCTTAGTAGCTTCTTCATTATCATAATACCCTAACATTACATTTGGTCCCTTTGCAACTAATTCACCTATTCCATCTTCATTTGGGTTATCTATTCTTATCTCAATATCTTCTAATGCTAAGCCTATAGAACCATATTTAATTGCCTTTATATTTTCTGCACTTAATACTGGAGATGTTTCTGTTAAACCATATCCTTGAACAGTTAAAATTCCCATATCATTAAATCCTTGTGCTACTTTCTTATCTATTGCAGATGCACCACTTATTATAAATCTTAAATTTCCACCTAAATTATTTATAATTTCTTTGAAAAGTTTTCTTCTAATATCAATACCAAATTTTAATAAAAATCTACTTATTTTTATAGCTTTTTCAACAGTTTTAGTTTTCCCTTGTTTTTCAATTTGTAACATTATTTTTTTATACATTGATTCTATCAATAATGGTACACAAACAAAAACAGAAACTTTATATTCTTTCAAATTTTCTTGTATATGCCTTAATCCATCACAAAATACATTAGTTGCACCAAATGATAGGAAAAACAATAACCCAGTTGAACCAAATGTATGATGAAATGGTAAAAAAGCCATATTCACATCTGTAGGATACATTTTTTCAACGCATTGCATACTATATATATTACTTGCTATATTATAATGTGAAAGCATTACTGCTTTTGATAATGAAGTTGTTCCTGATGTAAAAATTATTGTCGCCATTTTTTTATTATCTATTTCTAAATCTAAATAACTTGTATTACCCTTTTCTAATTCTTCTTTTCCAATTTTTTTCACTTCATCTAAAGTTTTAAATTTTTCATATTTAGACTTTTCCATACAAATTGCATCTTTTAAGCTTGTTGATTTATTTTCTAAAAATTTATTAATTGAATCTTCATAAGATTTATCAAACACTATTAAATCAGCCTTACTTCTTAATAATAAAGACTCAATTTCATTTTCTGGAAGTCCTTTATCTAAAGGAATTATTACACCTAATCCATTAATAACAGAATAATAAGTAATAGCCCATTCATAACTATTTTTTCCTATTACTGCTACCCTTTTATTTGTATATCCTAATTTTTGTAATCCCGTTCCTAATTGATTTATATCATTTTGAAAATCAGTATATGTTATATTTTGATAAGTTACTTCTTTTGATTTCTTCTCTTCAGATTTATGTTTTATTATAAAAGCAACATTATTAGGATATAGTTTTACTGAGTTCGAGATTATATCTCTTATATTTTCAAACCTTGTTGAATTATATAATATTTTACTTTTTTTAGATTTTGTAATTCTGTTTTTCATCACATTATTTTTTTCATTCATATTAATTATAAATCTCCTTTTGTTTAATATATTGAGATTATCTCATATTATTATAATTTTAACAAGTAATTAGACTAATTGTTCGAAAGGCCTATTGGAGATTTTTAAACTATATACACTATCTTATTATTAGCAAAATACTTTCCAAGAATTTCTCTAAAAAATTTTTCTCCTTCTTCCTTAACTTCTTTTCTATACATATATTTTCCCCTTCCACGCACTGTCATAATATCTTTATTATACAGATTAATAGAATTAGGAAAAGCCTCTTCATTTATAACTTTATGAATATAACTATATGTCATAAAAATAATTTCAAAAAATACATCTTTTTTTACTTCATCGCTTAAATTATCATATAAATATTTAACTAATTCTTCATATTTTTCTCTCCAATTTTCTACTAATACGACTGGTGCAATTAGAATTCCAACTGGATACCCTGCCTTTTTTAATTTGTTAATTGCTTCTACCCTATTTTTTAATGGTGAAGTTCCTATTTCAATTTCACGTATTATTTCTTGTGGATTTACACTCATTCTTACTATGATTTTTCCTTTATGATTTAAATTTAAAATCGGATCAACCATATCAAATTTTGTTGGAAAAGTTAATTTTCCCTTTTCTGCTTTTTCAACAAAATTTTCTATTGTCCAAACTAAGTTTCCAGTTATTGTATTTTCTAATACTAAATCACTATTACTTCCTATTTCAAAAACTAATTCTCTTTCAGATTTATTTGCAGTTTTAATAATTTTTTCTAACATCTCTTCTCTATTCACAAATAATCTTAAATATGAGCATTTATTAAAGTTACACACTAAATAACAATATAAACACATAGCTATACAACCTGATGATGTATATGGAACTAAATAATCTGATATTTTATGGTTTTCAACAAACTTATGTGTTTTTCGAACCCCTAATATTATATTTTGTTTCATATTTCTAAATTCAGAATTTTCTTTTTTGCGCATTTCTTCTATATTATTATGATTTTCTATTTCTGTACATGGAACATTATTATCTTTATACTGTTTTAACAATTTTTTGCCTAATTCATATTGTTCAACATCTTTTTCATAAAATACTTGTTTTGGTAAAAACATATTTTTTCCTCCTTTTATAATATATTTTTTCCTTTTAAAAATTAAATTATTCAAATAAGAAAATGCATATATTTTAAAAGCAAACATAAGATATTGATTTTTAGTGATTTCATTGACATTTATTGATTTTTCAATAAAAACATAGTATAATATCAATAACTTTTATGTTAGGAGGGATTCTTTTGGAAGAAAAAGATCCTAAAGTAATAGGAAGACTATTGCTTACATGTTGGGAAGACAATGTTGTTGAAGTTGCTTATGACGCAAGCATGGATTTAAACTTGCGGATTACAGCTCTTCAATGTGCTTTAGAGCAAGAATTAGAACTACGAGATTTTATGTTACAGCAAGATTCGAACAGACATTATACTTCCTAAAGGTGGTTTTTTATAAAACCACCTTTTTATTATTTTCGTTAGTTATTTTTTATAATTATCTTCAAGACTTTTTCCGAATTACTTTCATTTACCTTTTCTTCTTTTACTAATCAATGTAGCAAAATGCAAAAAATATCATATTATGTATTATACATTAAAAAAAGGAGGAAAAAGTAATGTACAGTAGAAGATGTAATAAATGTTGTTGTAAAGCAGGAAATGCTTGTAATAACAACAATTTGAATATTTCTGAAGATGTATTAGAAAATACTTGTGATGATTATGCTACATTATCTAATTTTGATGAAGATGAATGTGGTTGTGGATTTAATCAAGGAATGCAAGTATTTCCAGATAATGCTGTTTTAGCTCAAAGCTATGTTCCATTTCAATTTATGGATAAAACATTTAAGCCTTGTGTTGGATTAAAAATGGGAACTATATTCCCTGAATTAGTAAGTCCTTATGTTCCTTGTCAAAGTATTGAAGAAATTGAATTTATAAAGGCTACTAATGAAATTGGAAAGGGGTGTAATTATTAATGGACTGTAAAGACTGTAATGAAATCTGCTCATGTGGTTGTGGAAACAAAAAACCTCAATGTGCATGTACTTGTAAATATGAATTTGATTTAAAAAATTGTAATAATACAGTAACTGAGCCTACTAGAGAAGAATTATTAGAGCAATTAAAATGCTATAGATTTGCTATAATTGAACTTGGTTTATATTTGGATACTCATCCAGATGATGAAAAAGCTCTTTGCTTGCATAATGAATATGCTAAAAGATTTAAAGTATTAGAAGATCAATATCAAAGAATGTATGGACCATTAAGTATAATGTTCCCTTGTAGAAAATGGAGATGGCTAGAAGAACCATGGCCTTGGGAAGGAGAGTGTAATTAATATGTGGACTTATAATAAAGTATTAGAATATCCTATAAAAATCAAATGTAAAAATCCTCAATTAGCTAAGTTTATAATTAGTCAATATGGTGGTCCTGATGGTGAACTTGCAGCTTCACTTAGATATTTATCTCAAAGATTTGGTATGCCTGATGAAAAAGCTAAAGCTATTTTAAATGATATAGGTACAGAAGAATTAGCCCATTTAGAAATGGTTGGAACTATAGTTCACCAATTAACAGATGGAGTATGCCCTGAAGAATTGAAAAGGGCTGGTTTAGGTGATTATTATACAGACCATGGTTGGGGTGTATATCCACAATCAGCATCAGGAATGCCATTTACAGCATCAGTTTTAGCTGTAAAAGGTGACCCAATAGCAGATTTACAAGAAGATTTAGCTGCAGAGCAAAAAGCAAGAGCAACTTATGAGAAATTAATAGATTTATGTGCTGATAGCCCAGATGTAATTGATCCACTTCGTTTCTTAAGAGAAAGAGAAGTTGTTCACTTCCAAAGATTTGGTGAAGCTTTAAGAAATGTTCAAGATAAATTAGCTCAAAAGAAATTTTATACTGCAAATAAATTCTGTGATAATGATCCTTGCAAATGTATGAAAAGTGAAGTTTTAGGCGAGTCTGAAAACAATTGTAGTTGTAATAATTTATTAAGTACAAATTGTGGTTGTAATATGATGAATAATATGAATACAATGAACACTATGAACACTATGACTAATATGAATACTAATGTTTTAAATACTAACTCTATGAATTCTAATTGCAGTTGCAATATGAATTAATCAAAATAAAAAAGTTGGAAAAGATACATACTTCTGTTCCAACTTTTTAATTTAATATAATTAATTTTCACTCTTCTCAAATAAAACTTTATAATAATCATTTTCCAAAATTAATCTTGACATTTGATACTTATTAAAAATAATTTTAGAAATATTATCTACATATTCTTCAGTATTAAATTCATCACTTTCTTTAGTATTTTCATTTTTTTGAAATGTTTTAGTTAATGAATTATACCTTCCCTTTTCAGTTATAAAACTTCTATTTGAAAATATAACTAATCCTTCAGAATTTGAAAGTAAATCTGTTCCCATTAATAGTCTTGAATCAAATTCTATTCCGAACAAATTCAAAACTGTTGGTAAAACATCTAAGCTACATCCAACTTTATCAACTTTAATAGGATTACTCATACCAGAATTCCATATTAAGAATGGCATTCTATGTTTTTCAAAATTATCATCTTTTTGATAGTCAGATAATTCATTTAATTCATCTAAAGATAAGCCATATGGATAATGGTCTCCACTAATTATTATAACAGTATCTTCTAATCTTCCTTTTTCTTCCAATTTTCTAATTAAAGCCTCTATTGCTTTATCTAATTCCATTTGTGTTGCCATATAACATTTAGCTTTGTTAGAATATGGCAAATCCTTTACTAAATCCCAGTTTTTGTTTGCTATGTAATTTCCGCCTGTATTATACTCTAAATGTCCACTAACAGTCATATAATATGCTAAAAAATGGGGATCATTTATATAATCATCAACTGTTGCATTTATCATATCTAGATCTGAATTTGGCCAATGACTACAATCCATTCTTTGCTCAAGTCCTGTTCCTCTTGCTAAATATGAATCATACCCCATTCCTTTTAAATAATTATCTCTATCATAGTAAGTTGCTGAATGATCATGATATGCATGTGATGTATATCCCAATTTTTCAAACACATTTGCATATGAATATGGCATATAATTGTTTGAAACTTTAGATATACTCCAAACATTTTCTTTTGGAATTAATGAAGTATCTGTTATATATTCTCCATCTGCCGTACTTACTGGGAATAATGGTGTATAGAAATTGTCAAATTGAAATCCTTGTGAATACAATTTATATAATGTTGGTGTTAATTTTTCATCAATTGCAACTTCATTAAAGGCTTCTGCAACAAATACTACAACGTTTTTTCCTTTAAACATTCCTGTGTACTCATTTTTTTGTGTTGGTTGTTGAACTGAGAAATATTCATGCATTTGTTTTATAGTTGCATTAGATTCATTTTCTATTAAATTATTCCAATTTATATCTATCATATTATATTCTGGAATTTTTTCAGTTTCTATTTCTTTAAAATTGTTACTAATTGTAAGAATTGTATTATCTGTATAATTTGTAATTAATCTCTGCAAATCTAACCTCATTGTTGTTAAAACACCAAATTTATCTGCCATAAGTGTTGGAACATGTGATTTTGTGTATAAGTTTATTGTAGAATATATCTCACTATTTTCTTCTGAAATATCTTCTAAACTCATTGCTGATAATGCGACTATATGTAATACTACAATTATCAATATTGCTTTTACTTTTGGTTTTAATTTACTTGTTATTTTCATAAATTTTAATTTAAATTTTGAAATTTTTTTAGGTTTTCTTATAATAGTTAAACTTAGTATTGGCTCATTATTATCATTTGATATTTTTGTATTATTAGCAGTGTTTATTTTTTCTTTATTTTTTTCTGTTTCAACTAATTTTTCTAATTCTTCTAGCTTTTCCTTTGCATTAACTATTCTAATAACGAACTTTCCTTTAATTAATCTTCCTGCTCTTATGGCTCCAATCCTTACTACAATTGGATATAATAATAATGCTATTTTATTAAAATTATTTTTTATAACATTTAAAATTGTTTGCCAAAATTGTAAAACTTGTCCACCATTTGAAAAAGAGTAAAAAGAAATTATTGATTTATATATTTGATAATATACAAATTGTGCTGAAAAAATAAATGCAATAATAAATACTGTTATGTTTTTCAAAACATTTGAAACTTTTTTAGGAACACTATTTATTATCAAACTTAGTATAATAGCAAATATTACAGAAAATATTATTTTGTAAAAAATATTTGAAATATCATTAAATATAAAATATGAAAATAATATTTCTTCATATATTATCATTAAAGAAAATAATATTGTGTTCTTTAAATATTTCATACAATTTACTCCTTTCAAAATTCATAATACAGTTTATTAACAAAAATCGTTTTAGCAAAAAACATTTTAACAAAAAACTAACTTTGCATGAAGAAAAAATATTGTTTTGATTTTTTTCTTCTGTAAAGTTAGTTTGAAAATTATATTCTACAGTTAATCTAAGTTAATTTGTAAAGCAATTCGCAAGATTTATTCAAAAATTATACTCTTACAACTCCACCAATAGTTCTGTTCATATCACTAGAATTGTAATTAACTAAAGCTTTTTCTCCACCTGCAATAGCTACAGTATCTCCATTTGTAATATAACCTTTTTGTTTTGCTATTTCGATTCCTTTAACTATTGTATCTTGTGCATTTGATGTATCTGTAACTAAAATTGGAGTTACATTATTAACCAAAGCTAATTGTCTAAATGTTTTTTCATTTTTTGTTACAGCAATTATTGGACAACATGGCATAAAACTTGATAATAAACGTGGTGTATCACCAGCTTCTGTATATGAAAATATACATTTAGCATTCATTTTCTTTGCTGTTGTACATATAGCACTGTCTAAATAGAATTCATAATTCTCATATTCATAGTCTGAATTTCTTAAACCTAATCTTTTTTCATAATTAATATCATTTTCTGTTGCTACAGCAATCTTACTCATTGTTTCAACACATACTACTGGATATTTTCCCATAGCACTTTCTCCTGATAACATTATTGCACCTGTTATATCAAATATAGCATTTGCAACATCTGAAACTTCAGCTCTTGTTGGACGTGGATTGCTTGTCATTGATTCTAACATTTGTGTTGCTGTTATAACTATTTTTCCTGCTTTATTACATTTTTTTATAAGTTCTTTTTGTACTATAGGCACTTGTTCCATTGGTATTTCAACACCCATATCTCCACGTGCAACCATAATTCCATCTGATACTTCTAGAATAGAATCAAAATTATCTATACCTTCTTGGCTTTCAATTTTTGATATAATTTTGATGTTTTCTCCACCATTTTCTTTTAGTACTTTACGTATTGCTAAAACATCATCTGCACTTCTTATAAATGAAGCAGCTATATAATCAAAATCGTGTTTACATCCTTCTATTAAATCATTTATATCTTTTTCTTTTAATGCTGGTAAATTAATATGTGTTCCAGGGATATTAATACTTTTTCTATTTCCTAACTCTCCACCATTCATTACTTTACAAACAACATCTTTTCCTTCTATTCTAATTACTTCTATTTCTATTTTCCCATCATCTATTAATATTGTTGTTCCTGGTTTTACATCTTTATATAAATCTTTATATGTAACTGAAACTTTAGTTGAATCTCCTACTATCTCTTCGTTTACTAATGTAAATTCTTCTTCTGCATTTAATACTACTGGATTTTCTATTAATTTTCCAGTTCTTATTTCTGGACCTTGTGTATCTAATAATGTTGCAACAGGTAATCCTAATTCTTTTCTGGCTTCTATAAATGGTGTAAAGTATTTTTCTTGGTCTTCAAATGAACCATGTGAAAAATTAAATCTTCCTACATTCATTCCTGCTTTCATCATTCTTTTTAATATCTCTTTGTTTGCTGTTGCTGGACCAATAGTACATACAATTTTTGTTCTTTTCATATAAATTCCTCCCATTACTAATATATATATAACTATGTTTTTTAGTTACATATATTTTTTATCAACGAGATTTATTATATCATTGTTTTATTGAATTTACAAGGATTTTTCGACATTTTTTTGCATTATTTAGGACATTTTCAACTATAACTTACAAATACTTCGACATTTTTTTTGCATTATAAACTCTTTACAAAATTGCATCTAATTTTTTACTTTATTCATGATTCAAACTTGAATTTGACATAAAAAAACGGTGAGCAAAAAAACATTTTTATATGTTTTATTTTGCCAACTAATAAAAGCTGTGAAATTTAATACAACTCACAGCTTTTAAATTAATATTATTTCTCAATCCATTTAACTAAATCCAAATTTTCCGCATCCAAAATCATCTCATGTTTTGGCATAACTCTAAAAGTATATCCATAATTTCCACCTGTTGTTAATTCCACATCTGTTTCAAATCTATAAGTTCTATTTTCCTCATCTGATTCAATTAGTTTCATTGGTATTACTACTGCATTGCTTACAACTCCTGTATCTTCAATTTGACCATAATAAACCTGAACTTGAATTTTGTCTACAGAAATATTTGGTAGTTTCACTTTGCATCTAACTTTAATTGATTTTCCTGCGTCAATTGTTTCATTATCTGCATTAGTATCCTCCTGCGTTATTACAATTTTGTCAAAACTTTCATTTATTTTCCTTTTCCATTCATTAAATTCAGTAACATCTGCCAAATTTGAATAATATTTATTTGTTAAGTTACACAATGGCATATATAATTTCTGAACATAGTCTACTAACATTCTGGCTGTACTAAATTTTCCACCTGTAGTAATTATAGATTCTTTCATCATATTTACCCAACTGTTTGAGAATCCTTTGTCATTTTGATTATAATAACTTGGTATAATCTTTTTTTCTAAAGTATTGTAAATACTTTCGCTATCATCATTATCTTGTATCTCATAATTATCATAGTCAGCATTAGTTCCTATTTTCCAACCATTATTTGCATTATATCCTTCTGCCCACCAACCATCTAGAATACTGAAGTTAATTACTCCATTTACAGATGCTTTTTGTCCACTTGTTCCAGATGCTTCCATTGGACGTCTTGGATTATTTAACCACACATCAACACCACTTATTAAATATCTAGACATTCCTATACTATAATCTTCTAATAAGAAAACTTTTCCTTTAAACTGTGGTTTCATTGATATTTCATGTATAAATTTTATTAGTTCTTGTCCTTCTTTATCTGCCGGATGTGCTTTTCCTGCAAAAATTAATTGAACCGGTCTATTTTTATCATTTAATATTTGAGTAATTCTTTCTAAATCTCTAAATATTAATGTAGCTCTTTTATATGTAGCAAATCTTCTTGCAAATCCTATAGTCAAAGCATTTGGATTTAATCCTGAAACGATTTTTGCAATTTGGTCATATGTATATCCATTTCTTTTTAATCTTTCAGCTGTATTATCTTTTACTAATGCTAACAATTTTCTTTTTCTATCTATATGAGCATCCCATAAATCTTTATCTGGAATATTTTTTACATTTTTCCATACATTATCATCATAAATCATATCTTGCCAAAATGGAATTAGATACTTATTATATAATTTTTTCAAATTTGGAGCAAGCCAACTACATGTATGAATACCATTAGTAACATATGTTATAGGTGATTCATGTGCTATTATATTAGGCCAAACTTCTGCAAACAATTCTCTTGAAACTGCTCCATGAAGCTTACTTACACCATTTTTCTTTCCTGCAACTTTTAATGCTAGTATACCCATATTAAATTCTGAATTTTCAACTTCTGAATTAGGTGCCATTCCCATTTTAAAAAATTCATTTTTTGAAATTCCGTATTTTTCCCATATTCCATCAAAATATGTTTCTACAAGACTTAATGGAAATATATCATTTCCAGCTGGAACTGGTGTATGTGTTGTAAATACTGTTTTTGAAGATACAATATCTTTTGCAATATTAAAAGACACCTTTTTTTCTTGCATAATTTGATTTATTAATTCTAATATTAGGAAAGATGAATGTCCTTCATTCATATGATAAATTGTTGGATTTAACCCTAATATTTTTAAAACTTTTACTCCACCCATTCCCAAAACTATCTCTTGTTGAATTCTCGTTTCTTGATTTCCTCCATATAAAGTTGATGTAATTCCTCTATATTCTTCAATATTTTCCTCAACATCTGAATCTAATAAATATAATTTTACTCTGCCAACATTAACTTGCCAAATTTTCAAATACAAAGTACCTTTTGGCATATTAACACTTACCAAAATATTATCTTTTTTGGCATCTTTTACTTCTGTTATCGGAAGATTTGAAACATCTATGTTTTTAAATTCTGTTTCTTGCTCACCATAAGCATTAATTTTTTGGTGAAAATATCCATTTTTGTATAATAATCCTACTGCAACTAATGGAATACCTAAATCACTTGCAGACTTCAAATGATCACCTGATAAAATACCAAGACCACCTGAATATATCTGCATTATTTCATCTAGACCATATTCAGCAGAAAAATATGCAATTAAATCATTTTTATTATTAGGATATCTTTTTGAAAACCATGTATTTTTACTTGACATATAATTTGCATGGTTTTCTAATAATTCATCATACTTTTTTAAAAATTCACTATTTTGCAAAATTTCATTTAGTTTATCTTGAGAAACTAATCTTAAAAATTTAACAGGATTTTTTTCTACTCTTTCCCATAAATCTATATCTATTTCCTTAAATAATCTTAAAAATTCCGAATTCCAAGACCACCATAAATTATTTGCAATTGTTGAAAGTCCTTTTATTCTTTCTGGTAATTGTGGTGTTACAGTTATTTTATTAAAAACGTACATCTTACTACATTTCCTCCTTCTTTTCTTTGGTAACTTACTATTTTTTCATATGCTAAATTTTCTCATTTTTATATTATTATTATCTATTAATATATGTTTTTTGTCAACGCTTTTTAAAATTTTATATTTGATAAACTAAATCCAATCCCCATATTTCTTAATATAAACCTTTTTTACCCCTAAAGCCACAAAACAATACAATAAAGGCACTACTACTATTAAAACAATATACTTAAATGGTAAAGCCACAAGACCTATAAATCTACCAATAACTGTAAAAGGCACTACTAATGCAACTACACTTAATATTACAGAACTTGCATACACATATTTAGAAGCATGACTTTGTACTAAAGGAATTTTAGCAGTTCTTATCACATGAAGTCCAACTAAATTAGATACTATTCCATATGAAAACCAAATTGTTTGAAATAATGCTACATCATTTCCACGCAATTTAAACCCAAACCATAAAATTCCAAAAACTAATAAGTCAAAAATTGAACTAGTAGGTCCCATATATAACATAAATCTCTGTATACTCTGTAAATTCCATTTCTTAGGTTTTTTTAAATACTCTTTATCAACATTATCTAAAGGAATTGACAATTGTCCACAATCATATAATAAACTTTGCACTAATAATTGAATTGGAGTAATTGGAAAAAACGGCAAAAATACACTTGCAATTACTACTGATAATACTTCTCCAAAATTAAAACTAACAGCAAGTTTTATATATTTCATTAAATTACCAAAAGTCTTTCTTCCTTCCATAACACCGTCAACTAAAACATTTAAATCTTTTTCAAGTAATATAATATCTGCTGTTTCTTTTGCAATATCAACAGCTGTATCTACTGAAATACCAACTTCAGAATTTACAAGAGAAGGACTATCATTTATTCCATCACCCATATATCCTACTATATTTCCACTTTCCTTTAGCAACCTTATAATTCTAGCTTTTTGAATAGGTGATAATTTTACGAAAATGTTTGTATTTCTTAAGAGTCTTAATACTGCTGAGTCTTCCATTGTATCCAAATTACTGCCTGAAACAATTCTTTTTGTATTTATTCCAACCCTTTCACAAATATTTTTTGTAACATATTCATTATCACCAGTTAAAACAATAACTCTAATTCCTGCATCATTTAATCTTGAAATTGATTGCTTTGCAGATTCTTTTGGTGGGTCTAAAAATCCCACAAATCCTATAAAAGTCATATTTGATTCATCTTTTTGTGAAAATTCTACTGTAGCAGAATCTAGTGTTTTAGTACAAACTCCTATAACTCTCATTCCTCCTTGATTAAGAGTTTTTGATATATTTTTAATATTATTTTTTAATTGATTAGTAATTGGAATAGTTTTTCCATTATCTTCAGCTGTTGTACACATATTTAATATTTCTTCTATTGCACCTTTAGTAATTATTTGTAATCCACTATTATTTGAGATAATTACTGATAAACATCTTCTAACAAAATCAAATGGGATTTCATTTATTTTTATATATTCATCTTTTATATTTTCAATGTTTTCTTTTGATGCCCTTTTTAAAACAGCTTCATCAATACTACCTTTTAAACCTGTTTGAAAAACTGCATTTAAATATACATAATTTAATACTTTTATATCTTCTTTTCCGTATACATCTAAATATTTTTCTAGTACTATATTATCTTGTGTTAATGTTCCTGTTTTATCTGTACATAAAATATTCATAGCGCCAAAACTTTGAATACTGTCTAATCTTTTTACAATTGTTTTTTTCTTAGACATTCTAATAGCACCTTTGCCTAAACTTGATGACAAAATAACTGGTAACAATAAAGGTGTTATGCCTATTGCAATTGCAACAGAAAACGTAAATGCTATTAATACATCGTGCTTATTTGCGTTTAGTGCAAATGTTATTGGTATCATAATTAACATGAATTTTATTAGTAATTTACTTAAATTTTCTGTTCCTTTTTGAAATGTAGTTTTAGGCTTTCCTGAAGTAATTGTATTTGATATTTTTCCAAAATAAGTATTTTTAGCAATTTTAAATATTACACCTTTTCCAGAACCACTTGTTACATTTGTTCCCATAAAGCAAATATTATCTAAATCTGTTATATTTTCTATATCCTCTTCTGACTCTAACTGTGTATTTGAAAACTTTTCTATAGCTTCTGACTCACCTGTTAGTGATGATTGGCTAACATGCAAATTATTAGACTCTATCAAACGTAAATCGCCAGGAATAAGGTCGCCTGCAGATAATAAAACAATATCTCCTATTGTTAAATTTTCTATTGGTAATTTAACTTGTTTTCCATTTCTTATTACTGTAGCCGTAGTTGCTATAAGTTTTTTCAAATTTGCTGCATCTTTATTAGATTTATAAACAACAACAAAATCTAACAATGTACTTAATAAAATTAAAACAATTATAACTATTATATTTGCGTAATTTGGTGGAGTTGTTAAGATTATATCTGTATAAATTAGAACTAAAATTATTCCGATTAATATTAAATTAAATGGACTCATTAAGCTATTAAAGAAATATTGGTACCATTTTTTTGGTTTGGCATTATTTAATTCATTTCTGCCATATTTAATAATATTTTCATCTACTTGATTATCATTTAATCCATGTTCAATATCCAATTTCATGTTTGAAATAAATTCTTCTGTATTTGAAATACATTCTTTACCATATAATTTTTTTATATCTATTTTATCATTCTTATCATTTTTCTCTTGTCTACCATTTTGTTGATTTTTCATAATCAAACACACCTCTTGTTTTTCTTTACTAAAGAAGCAAATATTAAAGGTAAATATTTGCTTCTTTTATTATCTTTATTTATTGTTATTTTATTCATCTTTCATAATACTCATTTAGATTGATTGCATCTGCCTCATCTTGTGTTAAATATCCATATTCCACCATTGATTTTATAACTTTCTCTTGTCTTTTTTTAGATAATGTTGGATTAACATTTGGAGAATATACACTTGGGGCATTAGGAATTCCTGCTAATAATGTACATTCATATAAATTCATTTCAGATGGTAACTTTTTAAAATAACCTTCACATGCATCTTTTATACAGTAATATCCATCTCCGTAATATATATCATTTATGTATAATTCCAAAATTTCATCTTTTGAATAACTTTTTTCTAATTTTATGCTTATTAATATTTCAGCTATTTTTCTATCAATTGAATCATTTGGATTTTCCATAAAATATAAATTTTTTGCAACTTGTTGTGTTATAGTGCTTCCCCCTTCAACCAGCTCTTTATTTTTTGCATTTGACACCAATGCTCTTCCTATTGCTATTACATCTATAGCACCATGTTCTTTATATCTGTGATCTTCTACTGCTATCACTGCATTTTTATATGTTTCAGGAATTTCATTTATTGAAACAAATTTCTCAGATTGTCGTATTTGTTCTACCTTATCTGATATGCTTACTTCTTTAATTGTTTGCTTGTATAATATATATCCATTTGCAAATATATATGTACATATTGTTACTATAATTGCAATTATTATTACTACTACTTTTTTAACTATTTTTTTCATTATCATCACCTTCTTTTGTTTATATTATATTTCAATTTATTAAAATGTCAATTTGTTTAATGCTTTTTCTAACTATAATGTAACTCTATATTGTTCATATTTCTGACAAATATTTAGTGTGCTTCTATTTTTTATGATAATTTTAGGAATTAAATACATATCCATATTTTCTGTGACTATGAACAATATGTCAATATTAGTATCTATAATAGTCTTATATGTTTTTCCATTTGTTCCTCCACAACTTTTTAATGCGACTTGATAATTTCCATTTTTTCTTTTACAAGCTGTTGCTTTTACTTGAACTTTCTGTAACATTCCATTTTTCTCAATTATTATATCATAATCCTGAGTATCGTTTAGTGGTATAGAGACAGTATATCCATTGGCAGAAAAATAAGCTATTGCTATTCCTAATCCTGCATTTCCTTTTTGTTTGTTTGTGGAAAATTGCATACATTATCCTTTCTGAACTTTTGTTCGCATGTTCTTTAAAAAATAAAACACAAGGAGCACTTGTATTTTATGGTGGGCAGGGATGGATTCGAACCATCGTACTCGTATGAGAACAGATTTCTTACTACTATAGTTTTCACTACCAATTTCATGTTTGTAGTCTGGACTTTCTCTTTATCTGTGACCAGATACCAGGTATAAAGTCTCTACACTCGGAAATTTCTTCCCTAGCTCGGGATTGTCATCAGCATTATCTGTTAAGAGTTCCCCGAATTAGCCCGGATTTCATCATACAATCACTTGTATGAGCTGCAAGTTTAGGTTTTTGAAAAACCAAAGACCACAGTCTGCCGCCTTTAGCCACTCGGCCACCTACCCAAATATTAAATTGTTAAGAGTGAATAGTGAAAAATATTTTTGCACTTATTAAATTGTATATTCTTCACTATTCACTCTTAATTGGTGCGCCCTCTAGGATTCGAACCTAGGACCAACCGGTTATGAGCCGGTTGCTCTGACCAACTGAGCTAAGGGCGCGTGTTTGTTTCAACAATAGTAAGTATATACTATAATGTATTACCTTGTCAAGTAATTTTTTAAATTTTTTTATTTTTTATTTAATTTTTTTATATATTCAAATATTTTACTTTTTATAATTCATTTTCATTTTTTCAGAAGTAAAATGCGAAGTAAAATGCTTAGCATATTTATTTATCATATGCCAAGCATTTACTAATTTTAAAATTCAAATGCTATAGTTATTCCAATTAATATATTAATGTTGATGTCCTTCGACTTTTCCTTCTGGAAGTGCAGGTAATTCTAAAACAACCTTTATTTTCATAACATATCTTATACTTCTTATAAGTTTCATATTTTTTATTCTATCCCATAAAGATGGTTTTACGTTTATTCTAGTGTCTTCTATATATTGTGCGTTATCATCTATATCTTCAACTGCATTTGTGTTTGGTATTGTAGTGTTTTGTTCAATTTCTATTTCTTCAGTTTTTTCTTGTGGTGCTGGTACTTCTTTTAATGCATCTGCAATTTCAATTCCAATATAACTTAATGCTTTTGATCTATCTTCTATTCTTTCCATATCAATTTCTATGTGTAAATTTGACTCAAGATTTGAGATTTTAGTATTTATTATTTTTAAAGCTTCTAAATAGTTTGGAGTTTTGTTGCTTTTGGCTCTTCCCATCTGACCTAATGTATCTAATATATCTTCTGAAAAATCTCCAGATAGTTCTTGAACTTTTCTTTTCCATTCTGGTTCTTTACTTTCTACTGCTTCTAATGTTTCTCTTAATGTTACAGCTAACGATATATTTTTTTCTCTTTGTCGTATTAAATCTTCAATTAATTTAGTATTTTCTTCAAATTGTGATGTTGCAAATTCAACTAATTCATATGCTGCATCATATACATCTCTAGGGAAATTATCTTTTTCTGGATATTCAATTAAATATGTTTTTATTGATTCTATTAAGTCCTTAAAATAGCTATCTTCTTCTAACTGTATAATTTGCTTCTTGCTATTTGGATTAATCATCTTTTGCACTTTTTCAATATTTGCTAAGATTTTTTCTTCTGTTATTACCATTTTTACGTTTACCATGTCAGACTTAGACATTGTAAATTTCCCTCCTTTTATCATAAGTATATTTCTTAATAATATTATTATACATCATTCTACCGTTTTCTACAATATTATTTATTTTTCTTTTTTGTGTCAATTTTATTACAAAAATGTTACAAAAGCCTATTTTATCCCTCTTTTTGTATTTCAACATAACGTTTTATTTTCATTGTTGTTGTTTTTTCAAATTCGCCTTTTTTAATTTCTAATTTTTTTATTGCTTTATATGATGTTAATTTTCTATTTACTTCTTTTATTTTCTCCCAAATTATGTCATGTATTTGTTCATCTGTAAGATTTTTTCCATGTATCTTCTCTATTTCTTCATAGTTTGGAATTACTTTTGCAGTTATAACTAATTCCTTCTCATTTTTCTTTTCTTTGTCTTGTTTTCCATAAACCATAGACTCTTTTATTTCTGGTACATCTGCTAATAATAATTCTATTTCCTCTGGATATATATTTTTTCCGTTTTGAGTTACTATAACATTTTTGCATCTTCCTGTTATAAATAAATATCCTTCATCATCTAAATATCCTATATCTCCTGAATGAAAATATCCATCTTTAATAACTTCTTTTGTTGTTTCTTCATCTTCATAATATCCTAACATTAAAGTTTCACTTTTTATTAAGATTTCACCTTCTCCTTTTTCATTAGGATTATCTATTTTTATATCTGCACATATTACAGCTTTACCTGCTGAACCAACTTTAGTTTTATATTCTGGTGTCAATGCTGCTATTGGAGCGGTTTCTGTTAATCCATAACCTTGTAAAAATGTTATTCCAATATCTTCAATCCATTTTCCTATTTTAGCATCAATTGGTGCAGCTGCAGAAACTATAATTCGTAAATTTCCTCCTAAATTTTCATATATTTCACTAAAAACTTTACGCTTTATATCAATTCCAACACCTTTTAATGCATTTGTAATATGAATCATTGAATTAACCATACCATCTTTTTTACTTTTCTTAATGTTAGCATTTATTTTTTTGTATAAGTTTTCTACTAGTAATGGTACTGTTAATATTGCTGTTGGTTTTGTTTCTTGTAAGTCTGCCACTATATATCTTAAGCCTTGACACACACTTATTGATGAACCTGTTGCTAGTGGTAGTAAATATCCTATTGTTGATTCATATGTATGATGTAATGGCAATATTGACATCAATCTATCTGTAGGGTACAATTTTACATATGCAGATACAGCATTAATATTTTGTGCTAAATTTCTATTGCATAGCATTACTCCTTTTGAATTTGATGTTGTTCCTGATGTAAATATTAACACTTTAAATTCCTCTGGATCTATTTCTATGTTCATAAAAGAATTGTTTCCACTATTGATTAATATATTTCCTTGTTTAATTAAATAATCTAATCCAACTGTATTATTATTCAATTCTTCATCAGAATTCATTTGAATAAAATACTTTACATTTGTTGAATTTGAATCTATTATTTTTTTAATAACTTCTTTTTTCTTGGTTGAATATATAACAGCTGTTGCTTTAGCTCTATTTATTACATTTATAATTTCATTTTCAGGAAGTTCTTTATCTACTGGTACAGCAATTCCGCTTCCACACAATAATGCCATATATGAAACATACCAATGATATGTGTTTTCTCCTATTATTACAACACGTGTATCTTTTATTTTTAAATAATCATTTAATGCTGTTCCTAAAGATATTACATCACTTCTATATTAATATAAAGGTATTTTCAGCATATTTTGTTGTTGAACTATCAAAAATATCTTTTACTGTTTTATATTTTGTTATTTCGTATAATTTTAAATTTTTTTTGCCTTTTGTTTCTTGATCTTTTTTTAATGATTCATAATCTACATTCATTTCTTCTATATCAGATAATCCCTTCATTTTAAATTTAGGGAATTTAAAATCTGGAACTTTAAAATCTCTTAATATTCTCACTTTTAATCCTCCGTTTTTTTATTTATAACATATTATATACTTACTAAAATTTTTATGCAATATCTTTGTGTTTTTATATTTATATAAATGTTTTTGGATAATTTTTTAACATATATTTAATACTATTTTAGTGAATCTAAATTATCTAATGCTTTTCCTGTTCCAAGAGCAACACATGATACTGTATCTTGAGCAATCATTACATTTATTCCTGTCTTTTCTTGAAGTAATTTATCTAAACCATCTACCAAACATCCTCCACCTGTCATATAAATTCCTCTATCACTTATATCTGCTGCTAATTCTGGTGGTGTTTTTTCTAATACAGAATGAACTGCATCAACAATCATTAAAGCTGGTTCGATCATAGCTTCTAACATTTCACTTGAATGGATTGTAATTGTTTTTGGTAAACCATCTATCAAATCTCTTCCTCTTATATCCATTTCTACATCTTGCATTTTTGGGTATACACAACCAATATTTACTTTTAAATCTTCTGCTGTTCTTTCACCTATTATAATGTTGTGTTTTTTCTTTATATATTTAATTATATACTCATCAAATTTATCTCCTGCAACTTTTAAAGATGTACTTGTAACTGAACCTCCTAATGATATAACAGCAATATCTGTAGTTCCTCCTCCTATATCTACTACCATATTACCGCATGGTTTTGATATATCTATTCCTGCTCCTATAGCTGCTGCAATTGGTTCTTCAATTAAATATACTTTTCTAGCTCCTGCTTGTGTTGCAGCATCTATTACTGCTTTCTTTTCTACTTCTGTAACTCTTGAAGGTATACAAATCATTATTCTAGGGGCGAAAACAAATCTGCCACATACTTTATTTATGAAATATTTTAACATCTTTTCAGTAACTGTATAATTAGATATTACTCCTTCACGTAAAGGTCTTGTTGCTACAATATTACCAGGAGTTCTACCAAGCATTCTTCTTGCTTCTTTTCCAACTGCTAATACTTCTCCTGTATTACTATCAACAGCAACTACAGAAGGCTCTCTTAATACAATTCCTTTCCCTTTTACATATGCTATGACAGTAGCAGTTCCTAAATCAATTCCTATATCTTGCCCCCAATTAAACATCTTTATATCTATCCTTTCTTAAAAATATTCCTTTATCACTTCTTTTACCTTGCAATTATATTACATTTTATTTAAAATATCAATGTTTTGGAATAAAAAAATATATTAGCAATATCTTATATTATACTACTAATACATTTTTTACTTTTTTATATTTCAACTATTATTACTTTTTATATTTATTCCATTTTTTCTTAATATTTATTCCATATTTTAATTATATTTTTATTATTTTATATTGTTTGATACTAAATCGTTTACATTGGTTTTTACTAATTCAAGAAAATCAATTTCTTCTGGTTTTGTATCTGTCATTTCAATTCTAAATGATTTTACATTATCATAATCAAACTTTACTTCAAAATTTCTTATTTGATTTATTTCTAATTTATCTATTCTAACATATTTTTCTCCAAGTACATTTCCATTTTTAGATAACATACTAAATTTTAAATATCTATTTTCTATAATTTTATCAGTATTATTTTTTATAATACCATTTATATACCCATTTCTTTTAGAAACCTTTGCTTCTGTAACATCAACAAATGCTTCTGTGACGTTTATATCATAATTTGTTATATTAGTATAAGATACTTTAAAAAATGCATTTATCATCACATTACTAAAGATATAAAACAATATTACCACTAATGCATATTTAAAAAAAGTTTTCATTCTACTCATATTCAACTTCCCCTTTTCTTTTCAGATTTATTGTTTTATTACAATATTTCATTTACTATTATAATTTTCTGAAAACACCTACAACTCTACCTAAAACTTGGCAATCGGGAACTATGATTGGTTCCATTGTACTATTTTCTGGTTGTAATCTTATATGATTATTTTCCATATAAAATGTTTTTACTGTAGCTTCGTCATCTATCATAGCTACAACAATTTCGCCATTTCTAGCAACATTTTGTCTTTTTACCAAAATATAATCTCCATCTAATATTCCTGCTTCTATCATACTTTCTCCACTAACTGTTAACATAAATGCTTCTGAATTTCCAACAAAGTCTACTGGTATTAAAAAATTATCTGTTACATTTTCTACTGCCAAAATAGGAGCTCCTGCAGTTATTTTTCCAACTACTGGAACATCTACTAATTCTCTTCCACTATAAAATGGTTTTTGCTCTTCTCCATCATCACTTTTTTTGTTAAGACCTTTTAAAAGTCTTAATGTTCTTCCTTTTTGTGTTTCTTTTTTTATATAACCTTTTTCTTCTAATTTAGCTAAATATGCATGAACAGTAGCTGTTGAGCTTAATCCAACAGACTTTCCTATTTCTCTTACTGAAGGTGCATACCCAAATTCATTTATTTGTTTTTCTATAAATTTTAATATATCTCTTTCTCTTTTATTTAATTCTTTTGAACCTTTGCCTCTACGCATTTTTTCCATTAATCTTCCCTCCTAAAAATCAACTTATAATAATGATAACATACAAACAAAAAAATGTCAAACATAAGTTTGACATTTTTCAATGCTTTTAATCATACCATTCTAGTTCCCAATCAACTACTTTAACAGTATCTCCTTCTTGAACTCCCGCTTCTTTTAATTTCTTGTTAACTCCTAACTGTTCTAAGCACTTTTGAAAATAATACATAGATTCATTATCTTCTAAATTAACTTTTCTCATTATTCTTTGAACTCCAGGTCCATCAACAACAAACATTCCATCTTCTCTAGTAATAGTAAATTCATCTTTGTCTTCTAATTCATATACTTTTCTATCTTCTATTTCAACTAATTCTTCTTTTGGCAATGTTTTTAATGTTTTTGATACATAATCTAGTAATTCTTTTACTCCTTGCCCAGTTACACCTGAAATTTTAAATATTGCTAAACCTTTTTCTTTAGCCAATTTTTCAAGTTTTTTATATTCTGTTTCATCTTGTATTAAATCAGCTTTATTAGCAACTATTATTTGAGTTCTTTTGCTTAATTTTTCACTATAATTTTTTAATTCATTATTTATAGTATTAAAATCTTCTACTGGATTTCTGCCTTCAACTCCAGATGCGTCAATAACATGAAGAAGTAATCTAGTTCTTTCAATATGTCTTAAAAATTGAAGTCCTAAACCTGTACCATCGCTTGCACCTTCTATAATTCCTGGAATATCTGCAATTACAAAACTATCACCATATTCACTTTTTACTACACCTAAATTTGGCTCTAATGTTGTAAAATGATAATCTGCTATTTTAGGTGTTGCAGATGTCACAACAGATAAAAATGTTGATTTTCCAACATTTGGGAATCCTATTAATCCAACATCTGCTAATAATTTTAATTCCAATATTATTTCTTTTTCAATTCCTTTTTCTCCACCTTGTGAAAAATGTGGAGCTTGTCTTGTAGAAGTAGCAAAATGTGAATTACCTTTTCCGCCTCTACCACCTGGAAATACCTTTTCTGTTTGTCCTTTTTCACATAAAT